>OFGF01000382.1_pt1 | contig 39904 bp, 37 predicted proteins | sample 1521711 | NCBI WGS metagenome assembly OFGF01 (sample SAMEA3504092, study PRJEB24116) | mouse gut metagenome | biome: mouse gut; feature: mouse-associated habitat; material: faeces | place: Denmark | collected 2011 | reverse complement strand
TAAAAAATTCATTTAAAATAAAAGGTTCAGGGAAAAGCGGCTTAATATCTGTAAGTCATTGTGGACCAGAAATTTTAGAACGTAGTGCGTGTCAGATTTGTTCTAAAAATGGTGATGTAATGATAAGAATGGAAATAGGTTTTCCGGCAAATGGAAGGACGGTTAATTCAAGGGAGCTGGAAAAGATATTATTCCGGTTTTTGCCGGAATGTGTGGAAGGGGCTTTGTTTGCCAAGGCGTATCAGAAAAAACAGGTGGATAGCGTGATTGCCTTGGCAGATGACCAGCAGTTTATCCGTGAGGAGTTGAAGAAACGGAATTTAGCGGCGTTTGTAGCAAATGGCGCAATACTGCCGCGGGCGTCGGGAGTGTCGGATAAGCCGATGAAAGGGGCGGTGAAGTTTATGGCTCCGCCGACGATGGAAGTTTCTATGAAGCTTCCGCATAAAGGGGAAATTTTAGGCATGGGGATTCGTCAGGGCATTACGCTTGTCGTCGGGGGCGGATATCATGGAAAATCTACGTTATTAAAAGCCTTAGAAGCCGGCGTGTATAATCATATTTCCGGAGATGGGCGAGAATATGTGGTGACAAATGACACGGCGGTGAAAATCCGGGCAGAGGACGGGCGAAGCGTGAAAAAGACGGATATTTCAATGTTTATCGGGACATTGCCGAATGGAAAGGATACGAAAGCGTTTTCGACGGAGGATGCGAGCGGGAGCACGTCTCAGGCGGCGAATATGGTGGAAGCGATGGAAGCGGGCGCGGAGGTGTTTTTAATTGATGAGGACACGTCGGCTACGAATTTTATGATCCGTGACGACTTAATGCAACGGGTGGTGCATCGGGATTCTGAGCCGATTACGCCGTTTATTGACCGCGTAAAGGAGCTGTATGGGCAATTTGGGATTTCAACGATTTTAGTGGCGGGAAGTTGTGGATCTTACTTCCATAAGGCAGATACAGTCATTCAGATGAACCAGTATGCTCCAGTAGACGTGACGGATTTTGCAAAACAGGAAGCGGCGCAATTTCCGCTTGGAAACGTCCCGCTTCAGGCGGCTGTAAAACCGGACTTTCAGCGGATGCTTTTTTCCCAGAAAAACGGGGGAAAGGACCGTGACAGAATGAAAGTGAAAACAATGGGGACGGACGCCGTTTCGATTGATCGGGAGACGATTGACTTGCGTTATGTTGAGCAGATAGCAGATACGGAACAGGTGGTTATGCTTGGGGCGATTGTGAAATTTATACTGTTAAATCCGGCGCTTGCCAAGAAGACGCTTGTGGAGCTGGTGGATTATATCAGTGAGACGCTTGAGAAAAAAGGCATGGAAGGGATTTATGGAGGAAGGTATCTTCCGACGGGGCTTGCGCTTCCAAGAAGGCAGGAAATTTTTGCCTGCTTAAACCGGTATCGGAAATAAGAAAAAGGAAGAAAATTTTCATCTTGCATTTATTCATTAATTCTCCATAACTTCTTGAGAAATTCTTAATTTCGCAAGTTTTTACGTATTTTAGAAAAAAATTATTTGAAAAATGGAAGCATTTGTATATAATAAGAATATATATGCAAAAATAAGATTAAACTCACAGTATGTGTTCAGAATAAATTGCAGAAGGATGAAAGGGGAACATTTTAATGGTTTCAACAGATATAGGGATTGATTTAGGTACAGCAAGTATTTTGGTATATATTAAAGGCAAAGGGGTTGTGTTAAAAGAACCATCGGTAGTTGCGTTTGACAGAGATACAAATAAAATTAAAGCGATTGGCGAAGAAGCGCGCCTGATGTTAGGCAGGACGCCGGGGAATATTGTGGCGGTACGGCCATTGCGGCAGGGCGTTATTTCAGATTATACCGTTACGGAAAAAATGATAAAATACTTTATTCAAAAAGCAATCGGCAAAAAGAACTTCAGGAAGCCCAGAATTAGCGTCTGCGTGCCAAGCGGCGTGACGGAAGTGGAGAAAAAGGCGGTGGAAGATGCGACGTACAATGCAGGCGCAAGGGAAGTTATGATTATCGAGGAGCCGATTGCGGCGGCGATTGGAGCAGGCATTGACATAGCGAGGCCTTGTGGGAATATGATTGTGGACATTGGGGGCGGCACGGCGGATATTGCCGTTATTTCGCTTGGAGGCTCTGTTGTCAGCACGTCAATTAAAATTGCAGGAGATGATTTTGACGAAGCGATTGTGCGTTATATGAGGAAAAAACATAACCTTTTAATTGGGGAAAGAACCGCGGAAGACATTAAAATAAAAATTGGCTCCTGTTTTCCAAACGGGCACAATGAAACAATGGACGTGCGTGGGCGGAATCTTGTGACAGGGCTTCCAAAGACGGTTTCCGTGTCATCAGAGGAGACGGAGGATGCGCTGCGCGAGCCTACTTTGCAGATTGTGGAAGCGGTTCACAGCGTATTGGAAAAAACCCCGCCGGAATTAGCGGCGGACGTTGCAGACCGTGGAATTGTACTGACCGGAGGCGGAGCCTTGCTTAGAGGCTTAGAAGAACTGTTAGAGGACAGGACGGGCATTAGCACCATTACCGCAGAACAGCCGATGACCTGCGTGGCAATCGGCACGGGCAAATTTGTAGAATTTTTGGCTGGAAAAAGAGATGATGACTAAACTATCGGTAAAAGATTGCCGATAATATACTATAAACTATTTTTGGGCATTCAAGGATGAAACACAGTTCAGGGATGAAGCAGACAGGAAGGAGAACTGTAAATGGTTAAAGGGTTATATACCGCTTATACCGGAATGGTAGAGGAACAGCGCCGCATGGACGTGATGACGAACAATCTTGCCAATGCCAGCACGACCGGATATAAGAAAGAAGGCACAGTGAATCAGTCGTTTGACGACCAGCTTGCCGTTAAGATTAAAGACACTTCGGAAATTATGTACGCAAAGCGGCTTGGCGACGTGAATTTAGGCGTAAAAGTCGGCGAGACGTACCGGGATTACACACAGGGTTCTTTTTATGTGACGGATAACACATATGACGTTGCATTGGACGGCAATGGTTTTTTTGCAGTGGAATTTCGGAGCAAGAATGGACAGACTTCCGTCAAATATACCAGAGACGGCAATTTTACCGTTGACAGGAATGGTTATCTGATGACGAAAGACGGAGATTATGTCTTAAACGCAAATGGGGCGAGAAACGGAGCTGGCGGACAGGCGAATTACGTCAGGGTGGACCCGAATCAGGACGTCAGGATTGAAGCGGACGGGACGATCTTTCAGGATAACGTCCAAGTTGGGCAGATAGGCGTTGTGGATTTTGCCGATTACAATTATCTGGAAAAATATGGTGAGAATTTATACGATATGGTTCAGGGAGGGCAGCGGATTGATTCCAATGCAAGAGTGGAACAGGGATGCCTTGAGATGTCAAATGTCAACATTGTTTCTGAGATGGTAAGCATGATTACAATCACAAGGGCATATGAAGCGAACCAGAAAATTATAACGACGATTGACGGCTCTTTGGATAAAGCGGTAAACACAGTAGGACAGGTATAGGAGGTTAATCCATTATGATGAGATCACTCTGGTCTGCGGCATCAGGTATGATTGCGCAGCAGACAAATGTAGATACGATTTCCCACAATCTTGCAAATGTAAATACGACTGGATATAAATCACAGCGGACAGAGTTTAAGTCTTTGCTCTACCAGAATCTCCAGACGAGGACGACGACGGCAAACGGAGAGAATAAACCGATTCCGGCGCAGGTGGGTTTGGGGACGCGTGTGGCGTCGACAAGCACATTTTATACACAGGGCGCAATGCAGGCAAGTGAAAACGATACGGATTTTGCCATTGAAGGCGATGGGTTCTTTTCCGTCCGTGGAGATGATGGCAATGTATACTATACGCGAAACGGCTGTTTCTTCTGGGCGATTGGCCCGACAGGGACGACCTTATGCAATACGGACGGCTATCCGGTTTTAGACTCCACAGGGAATCCTATCGTAGTCCCGAATGGCGTGACAAGCGCGAATATGCGGATTACGAGTGACGGCGTTGTAGGTTATGTGGGAGCGGACGGTACATATACGGCAATGAATCAGACGATTGGGCTATATCAGTTTACGAATCCGGCAGGGCTTCAGAAACTCTCAAGAAGCCTTTTGGCTGAGACGGCGGCTTCCGGTGAGGCGATGAATGAATTGACGACAAACGGCCTGACGAGAAGCAATGTGCGCCAGAATTATCTGGAAGGCTCCAATGTTCAGGTTGCAGATGAGATGGTAAATCTGATTATTGCCCAAAGGGCATATGAATTAAACTCGAAGGCAATTCAGGCATCGGACGATATGCTTCAGCAGGCAAATAATCTGAGGCGGTAATTTTAGCCGGTGAGTGGTTTTGGACGGGAGGAGACAGATGAGTATTGGAATAGACGGCATAGCGGGGCTTGTGGATCAGACGGGCAAGTCGGCGGCTGACAGCAGAAGCAATGCGTTACAAAATAAACTTGGAGGAGATCTCACTTCGGCCTCCGATGAAAAATTAAAGGAAGTCTGCAAGGAATTTGAAGCTTATTTTGTGGAACAGGTGATGAAAGAAGTGGAAAAGACCATTCCAAAAAATGAAGAAGATGAGGATGCTTCCATGTCACAGTTACGGGATTTCTACAAGGAAGAAATGATTCAGACTCTTGCGGAAAATATTTGTGAACAGCAGAATTTAGGTTTGGCGCAGCAGATGTATGAACAAATGAAACGGAATTATTCATAGGAACGGAAAATATTGGATGTGAATGCATCCAATATTTTTATTCTATCGGACGTTTTTGGAGGAAAAGAAATTGGAGACAGTCAAAGGCTGCATAAGCCATATTATTTTTCGGAATCCCGAAAATGGATATACGGTTTTTGAGATGGAATGCGAGGGAAAAGAAATTACTTGCGTCGGTTCTTTTGCGGTAATCAGCGAAGGGGAATATATCAAGGCGTCCGGTGAATATACAAAGCATCCGACTTACGGCAAACAGTTTTCTATCCGCCAGATGGAAGAATGTGAGCCGGAAGATGAAGCTTCTATGGAACGGTATCTTGGTTCGGGCGCGATAAAAGGAATCGGGCTTGCATTGGCGGCGAGGATTGTCAAACGTTTTGGGAAGGACACATTTCGGATTATTGAAGAAGAACCGGAGCGCCTTGCAGAAATAAAAGGCATCAGCATGACGAAAGCAATGGAGATTTCCAGTCAGACAGCGGAAAAAAGAGATATGCGCCACGCGATGATTTTTCTTCAAAAATATGGGATTTCTTTGAATCTGGCGATGAAGATTTATCGGAACTACGGGCAGGAAGTCTATCGGATTATTAAGGAAAATCCCTATCAGTTAGCGGAAGATTTACAGGGCGTGGGGTTTAAAATTGCAGATGAGATTGCGGCAAAAGCGGGAATCCGCCCGGATTCGGATTTTCGGATTCGAAGCGGGATTTTGTACAGCCTGCTTTTGGCGGCGGCCGAGGGGCATACGTATTTGCCGAAAGATGAGCTGACTGCGCAGACGGCGAAGCTGCTTCAAATTGAAACTTCATTAATAGACAAGCATTATATGGATTTGGCAGTTGAAAAAAAAATTATGACGAAAGGAACCCGTATTTATGGCGCTTCTTATTACTATATGGAAGCTTCCTCAGCGGCTATGCTTTTGGAATTAAATATCAAATATGAAGTTTCAGAAGAAGCGTTTAAGGAGCGGATCGAAAGGATTGAAGAACGAAGCGGAATGGAACCGGATAAGATGCAGATTCTTGCGGTAAAAGAAGCGATAAAAAATGGTTTGTTAATTCTTACCGGAGGCCCGGGAACCGGAAAAACGACGACAATCAATGCCATTATCCATTATTTTGAATTGGAAGGCATGGATATATTTTTAGGCGCGCCAACCGGACGGGCGGCAAAACGAATGAGTGAGGCGACGGGGTATGAAGCGAGAACGATTCACCGTATGTTAGAACTTACGGGAAACGTAAACGGTGTGGGCGGGTTTGCCAGAAATGAAGAATCTCCTCTGGAAACTGACGTTGTGATTATTGATGAAATGTCTATGGTGGACATTCATCTTATGCACTCCCTGTTAAAAGCGCTTGCTTGCGGGACAAGGCTGATATTAGTCGGCGACGTCAGCCAGCTTCCAAGCGTAGGGCCGGGAAGCGTGCTGAAAGACTTAATTGAGTCCAATGCGTTTCCAGTTGTAAAGCTTGAGAAGATTTTCAGGCAGGCGGCGAAAAGCGATATTATTTTAAATGCGCATAAAATCAATGCGGGGGAACATGTGGAACTGGACAATAAGAGCATGGATTTTTTCTTTTTAAAACGCTATGCCGCTGATCCGATTGTCAATGTCGTGTTACAGCTTGTCGCGCAGAAACTTCCGAAATATGTAAATGCCTCCCCTTATGATATTCAAGTCCTTACGCCGATGAAGAAAGGCCTTTTGGGTTCCATGCGGCTCAATGGGATTTTACAGCAGTGGTTAAACCCGAAAGCGGAACAGAAAAAAGAAAAAGAGCATGGCAGCCGTATCTTTAGGGAAGGCGATAAGGTGATGCAGATAAAGAATAACTATCAGTTGGAATGGGAAATCCGCAGTAAATATGGGATCGTTGTGGAACGGGGGCTTGGCGTTTTTAATGGAGATATGGGAATCATTAGGGAAATCAATGAGTTTGCGGAAACGATGTCTGTAGAATTTGAAGAAGCGAAAATGGTGGAATATTCATTTAAAAATTTAGAAGAATTAGAGCTTGCCTATGCCATTACGATTCATAAGTCTCAAGGTTCTGAATATCCGGCAGTTGTGATTCCGCTGTTGGGCGGGCCGAAAATGCTGATGAACCGCAATCTTATTTATACGGCTGTGACGAGAGCGAAAAAGTGCGTGACGCTTGTCGGGGACGAAAGGACATTTCTGGAAATGATACAAAACACGCAGCAGCAAAAACGTTACTGCGGCCTTGCCGATGAAATTAGAAAAGGAACGATGGAATGGGTTTAAAAAAGTATTTAAAAGCATGGAGGCGGTTTTTCCATTGGATAGACGGGAAATGTCTGGACTTACTCTATCCGCCCCGCTGTCCGGTATGCGATAAAGTGACTTTGCCAAAAGACGGCGTCTGCCGGCTATGCAGAAAAAAGATTACTGTCGTGAAAGAACCTTCTTGCATGAAATGCGGAAAACCCATTTCAAACGCAAGGAGGGAATTTTGTTCGGACTGTAAACGTCACGCGCATAGGTTTACACAGGGAAAAGCGCTATGGGTGTATGAAGCGGAAGTAAAGAAATCCATTTACCGTTTTAAATATCAAAATAAGCGTGAGTATGGAAGCGTTTATGCGGCAGAAATGGCAAAGGCATATGGAAGCTGGGTAAAGCAAAAACGGATACAGGCGGTTCTTCCAATTCCACTCTATTCTAAAAAGAAACGAAAGCGTGGGTATAACCAGTCGGAAATTTTAGCGAAAGAGCTTGGACGCCTGTTAAAGCTTCCGGTTTGTACGGATGCATTGATCCGGACGCAGGAAACTTTGCCCCAGAAAACGCTCAATTATGCAGAGAGGAAGCAGAATGTGAGGAATGCGTTTGCATCTGCCAAAAAGACAGGCTTTCAGAGGATTTTGCTTGTAGACGATATTTATACAACTGGGAGTACGTTAGATGCCGCCGCAGACGTACTTTTGCAGGCAGGCGTGTCAGAGGTTTTTGCCTGCTGTATTAGCATAGGGCAGGATAGAGGTTAGGTAATTGGCAAAAATTCCATAACCGATTTATAAAATAATTTGAAAAAGTCTTTAAAAACAGAAAGAAATATTGTACAATAAAATATATCTCATCATTTATGATTTCTATGCAATGTGTATAGGCTGTTTGGATAAAGTAACCCAAAAGAGCATTCAAAATCGGCATACGGCATTGTTTAGGAGGACCGCAGATACGGCGGGCTGTCATAAGGGAAGATGACTAGGAGGAATGTGCAATGGATGTGAAAAGCTGTAGAACTTGCGGCAGGCTGTTCAATTATTTGTCTGGCCAGCCGATTTGCCCGGCGTGTAAAAAGAAGCTGGAGAACAAATTTATTGAGGTAAGGGACTATATCAGGGAGAATGATTCAGCCACTATGCAGCAGATTGCAGATGACAATGAAGTGTCTGTAAAACAGCTTAAGCAGTGGGTGCGTGAAGAACGCTTGACCTTTACGGAAAAATCTCCTGTGGGCATTGAATGTGAGTCTTGCGGCGCAATGATAAGGACAGGACGTTTCTGTGAGAAATGCAAGAACAATATGGCCACGAATTTAAAAGAGATGTATGCAATGCCGGTTGTGGAGCATGATACAAGCTCAAAGAAAAGAGACAAAGACCGTATGCGTTTTCTGGATAAGGCTTAATGTACATAAGAAAATATGACTGGTTTGTAATTATGTTTTATGACAGAAAGAAGGTTTGGAATGGACAGACGGCATACCCCAAGGGCAGGGGAGAAGTATCTCGATTTTAAAAACAAACCCTATCAGGTGCTTTGTATGGCGACGAATGCGGATACAAGGGAGCAAATGGTGGTGTATCAGGCGTTGTATGGAGATTTTGCGTGTTATGCGCGCCCTCTTTCAAAGTTTATGGAAAGGGCGGAGCGTGGAGAGCGTCCGGATGCGTCACGGGAGTATTGTTTTGAATTGGTGGACAGGATACCGGATTCTTATTCAAAAGACTGGGAATCCGATGACGCGAATGCAAAAGAAGAACAGGCGAATCCGGTATTATTGGAGTTTTTAGATGCGGATACGTTAGAGCGGAAGTATCAGATATTAAAATCTCTGAGGAATACAATTACGAACAGGCTGGTAGATGATTTTGCAGTCGCTCTGGATCTTGTGATACCGGAAGGAGAGGTTGACGTCCGTTATCAACAGCTTTTAAGCAGTGTGCGTACAATGCAGCAGTATGAAAGCAACAGGTTTCCAAGGTAAAAAATCAGGTGGATATTAAACGTCCACCTGATTTTTTTGGCTTAATGCGCTGTTATGGTATTTATTGGAAAACGTCACATCTTCCCCAAACCAATCCGGCGGGGTAAATTGTTTTGCTTCTTTTGTTGTGGGAAACTCCACTTCCGCAAGTATAAGAGGGGAAAGAGAGCCTGTAAAGACATCTAATTCTATCGTATAGCGTTCCTGATATGGGATCAGGTAGCGAATCTTAGTAATCAGCCTGCCGTCTGTTTTTTGGCGCAGATGGCAATATGCGTCTTTGGTTAAAGGCAGGTTATATTCTTCCCGAACCATAAGCCCAGAGCCTTTGTACGTTAAGTAATAAGAATCATTGGACTTGCGGATGCGCACGACTGGATTGACGCATAAATATCCCTGTTCGATTATTTTATGCGGATAATCCATGTAATTATCCGGAATGCGGGAGACTAGGTATTTTCGTTCAATTTCCATGGCAGCCGCCTTATGAATAGACTAATTTTTGTTTTAGATCGTCGACTGCTTCATCGCCTTTGAAATGTTTGACAATGGCGAGCCCGAATGCAATCGCGGTTCCCATGCCGCGGCTGGTAATGAGATTGCCGTCTGTAACGACAGGATCTTCAGAAATGACAGCTCCGGTCAATTTATCTTCAAATCCGGGATGGCAGGCGGCGCGGCGTTTTTCTAATATTCCGGCGGCGCCAAGCACAGACGGGGCAGCGCAGATCGCGCAAATTAATTTTTCATGGGATGCAAAATTTTTAATCTGCTGGCATACGCCTTCATGTTTGCCCAGATTTAATGTGCCCGGCATTCCGCCCGGTAAAACGATAGCATCGTATTCGTCAAAGTTTACGGAATCAAAAACGGCGTCGGCCAGAAATGTAATTCCATGGGAACCGGTAATGGAAGCAGTTTCGTTTATTGAAACCATAGTGACGTCTAGTCCGGCGCGGCGTAACAAATCGACAACGGTCAGCCCTTCGATTTCTTCACAGCCGTCTGCCATAAAAATAGCTGTTTTACTCATAGAAAACCTCCTGTTTCTTATTCATTTACTAACACAATAGCATAAATTAGAAAAAAAATCCATGGTGGAACTTTCCAAACATAAAATTTGTTTTTGGGATCATACTATTCTCAGGATAAACAAAACAGTGTTTATCCGCAAACAAAAACCGGCGCAGCCGGAGAAAAAACTATGGAGGTGTATACCATGGCAAGTTCAAACAGAACAAATAGAGTTGAGGTACCTGAAGCAAAAGAGGCATTAAACCGTTTCAAACAGGAAGTGGCTTCTGAAATTGGCGTTCCTTTAAAGGAAGGTTACAACGGTGATCTTACTTCTGCGCAGGCAGGCTCCATCGGCGGAGAAATGGTTCGTAAAATGATCCGCAGCCAGGAAGAAAAAATGTCTGCTTCCAAGTAATTCGGCTGAAATGAAAGTTCGGCGAATGCAATGAAAAAGGGCGGAGTACGAAGCGATGGGGTTTCGTATTCCGTCTTTTTGTTTGAGTGTTTGAAGAATACATAACAAAGACGCTCCTGCCAGGATATAGCATGAAGTGAGGCAAGAGGCAGTAGAGTTTTATTGAATTTTTCTTGAAATCTTACAGAAGTGAAATGGAGTTAAAATTGTAGAAATGAAACGGAGATAAAATTAATTTGTAAAAGTCAGGGCGCGTTGGTATAATGGATAAGATAGGATATTTTGGTTGGACGGGGGATGTTATGATTACGAGTATGGCGAATGCGCAGGTGAAACAGCTAGTTGTATTGGGAAAAAAAGGGAAGGAACGCGCTAAACAGGGGCTTTTTGTAGTGGAAGGCAAAAAGATGTTAAAAGAGGCGCCTAAAGAATGGATTAAAAAGATTTATATAGCGGAATCTTTCTCGCCGGAGACAGGTTTCCTTGAACAATTTGTGGGATTTGCGATGGAAACGCTTTCCGATGCGGTATTTCAGGCGGTAAGCGATACGAAAACGCCCCAAGGGATTTTGGGCGTTCTTGAAATGCCAAAATGGGATTTACAGAAAATGTTTTCGGATTCAAACGCCTGTTTCCTTTTGCTGGAGGGGATACAAGATCCGGGAAATTTAGGGACGATGCTTCGAATGGGGGAAGCGGCGGGAGTTACCGCTGTCATTGCAGATAAAACGACGGCAGACGTTTTTCATCCAAAGACGGTCCGTTCCACGATGGGAAGTGTGTACCGGATGCCTTTTTTTGCCGTAGAGGATTTTCATGAGATGCTTTTTAGTTTAAAACGGCAGGGAATTGCGATCTATGCGGCGTGTTTACAAGGTAAGAGAATGTATGATGAGCCGGATTATAAGGGAAATTGCGCGTTTTTAATTGGGAATGAGGGAAACGGGCTAAAAGGAGATACATTGGCGTTAGCGGACGAGTGGATTCGCATTCCAATGGAGGGAAGCGCGGAATCATTGAATGCGGCCGTTGCCGCGGCGGTTTTGGCATATGAAGCGAACAGGCAAAGAAGGAGAGAAAAAAATGTTTCGGTTATGGGCAAAAGAGATTAAGGGCAATCGTCTGGTAAGGGATATGACAGTGGAAAACGATTCCTGCGATACGCGGACGCATAAAGTGTTTGGGGCGTTAGAAGAAGTGTGCGGCGCCTTTGATTTAGGAAAGCCGATTTGGCTCAATGTCAATGTCAATGATTTTAAGCGCCATGCGAAAACGAGGTTTACGCAGGATTGTTTTATTGAGGAGATTGCGTTTGATTATTTAGAAATTCAGGTAATCGAGGAGGATTAGAGGCGGCGGCAACTATTAAGAATTTGTGAAATTCTTCCAAATAGTGACAATTTGCGTTTGGATTGCGCTATAATATAGAAATCAGGACGAATTTGAAATATAGATTTGGGAGGTTTTAAGAAATGAATCAACAGGCCCAAACATTTGGGATTGGAGAAGATGTAGATAGTTGGAAAACCGTTATGCTGATTTATAACAGCGCATTAAAAGAAGTCGGGACGAAATTGGAAATTTTAAACGATGAGTTTCAGCATGTGCATCAGTATAATCCGATTGAATATATTAAATCCAGAATTAAATCGCCAGAGAGCATCGTCAAGAAATTAAAGCGTCATGGATGTGAAAGCACCATATCTAATATGACGGAATATATCAATGACATAGCGGGCATCCGCATTGTCTGCTCGTTTATTTCCGATATTTACCGTATGGCGGAGATGATTGGCAGGCAGAATGATTTAACGGTTGTTTCCGTCAAAGATTATATTAAGCATCCAAAGAGGAGCGGTTATAAGAGTTACCATATGTTGGTGACAATCCCTATTTTTTTATCGGATCGGGTAATAGACACGAAAGTCGAGATACAGATTCGGACGATAGCGATGGATTTTTGGGCGAGTTTAGAACATAAGATTTATTATAAATTTGAGGGGAATGCGCCAGAGTATATCAGTCAGGAACTAAGGGAATGTTCCGGCATGATTTCTATGCTGGATGCAAAGATGTTAAGCTTAAATGAAGCCGTTGGCAAGACGAAAGATGAGAAAAAATAAAACAGCGGCAGAACCTGCCGCTGTTTTTGAATGCTTATTAAACTGTGTCTTTTTCCACTGTTTCCGTGTCGGTTTTTTCTGTTCCGTTTTTCCATTCGTCGAACTTTTTCATAACTGCATCGTAAGTTCTCTGGGAAATGTCTGGAAGTTTTTTGCCCCAGCTTCCAGTTGCCTGTTCGAAGCCTTTTTTGAACGCTTCAATCATCTTGTCTGCTTTAGCGGAATCGCCGCCGCTTAAAGCTTTAGCAAAATCCACGATACGGTCAGAAGTCTGTTCTACGCCCCAATAGCCGTCGTCTGCAATATCTTTCTGCGCCTGAGCTTTTACATCGGCAGAAACGGTAAAGTTGCCGCCTGCCAAAAACTTCCACATGCTGTCAGCTTTGCCGATGGCTGCGCCCTGCTTGGACATCATCTGTTCTACGATGCTCTTCATCTGGGAAATTCTCTTGTCAGAATCTTCTTTTAATTTCTGGATTAAAGCAGAATTTTTCTTGACATATTCCGTGTTTTTGGTGGAAGATCCTTTCTCGTAGACAACGCCTTCTGTTTTTGATGCGCTTTCTACCGCCTCTTTGGATGCTTCTTTTTCAGGAGCTTTGGCAGCAGTGTCTGTTTTAGACGCCGGATAATACGAAGAATTATTAATTGCGCTAATGCTACTCATAATACTTACCCTCCTTGGCATAATAGATTATATCCATATTTCTTGGTATCATTTTTTATATCGGCAAACTGGAAGAATAAGTAAAGTGGAATTGACCTTTTTTTTCAGAAATGGTAAAATTTTTTCATACAAAACATCGCGGCTTCAAAATAAATAATATGGAGGGAAAGCGAATGGAAAAGATAACGTTGAAAGCTCTGGCTAAGATTAATTTAGGGCTCGATGTGATCCGTAAAAGAGAGGACGGATACCATGAAGTCAGAATGATTATGCAGACAATTCATTTGTTTGATCAGCTTACGATTGCAAGAACGAAAGAACCGGGAATTAAAATTACGGCGAATTTAGATTTTCTGCCGACAGATGGGAGCAACCTAATTTATAAGGCGGCGAAACTTTTACAGGATTCCTGCGGGATAGAGGAAGGCGTCCGTGTGGATTTGCGGAAGTATATTCCAATCGCAGCCGGAATGGCTGGCGGGAGTACGGATGCGGCGGCTGTATTATATGGAATGAATGAATTGTTCCATTTGGGCATGAAACGCAGCCGGCTGATGGAGCTTGGCGTAAAGATAGGCGCAGACGTTCCATACTGTCTGATGCGGGGGACGGCATTAGCGGAAGGAATCGGGGAAAAATTAAAAAGCCTGCCGCCCATGCCAAAATGTCCGGTGCTGATAGCGAAACCTCCGGTCGGCGTTTCGACGAAGTTTGTCTATGAAAATTTGAAATTAGATGAACATACAAGGCACCCGAATATCCGCGCTCAGATAGCCGCAATTAAAAAACAAGATTTAAGGAAAACTGCAGAATATATGGGCAATGTGTTAGAGACCGTGACGATTCCAAAATATCCAGTGATTGCCGAGATTAAGCGCGCTATGATGGAAAACGGGGCGTTAGCTTCGATGATGAGCGGCAGCGGACCGACAGTTTTTGGGCTGTTTGAGCAAGAGGAGCAAGCCCGTATGGCATATGAGCAGATGCGTAAATCACAGCTTACGCGCCAGTTGTATTTGACAAGTATTTATAATAACAGAAGACGGTAAATTTAAGAAGCGACATGGAGGAGTTATGGAAAATTTAGAGTTGAAATCTGATACGTTTCTACCCCTTCGGGACGTGGTGTTCCATACGTTGCGTGAAGCCATTTTAAAAGGAGATTTAAAGCCGGGAGAACGTTTGATGGAATTGCAGCTCGCCGAACAGCTTGGCGTCAGCCGCACACCGATCCGTGAGGCGATCCGTATGCTGCAACAGGAAGGGCTGGCGGTTTCTATTCCAAGAAAAGGCGCAGAAGTTGCAAAAATGATGGAAAAAGACATGGAAGATGTGTTAAAAATCCGGGAAGCGTTGGAGATATTAGCGGCGCAGCTTGCGTGTGACACAATGACAGACGAACAGTTTGGCTATTTGGCAGAATTGGAAGACGTATTTGCGCGGGCAGTGAGATCAGATAATCTCAAACAGTTGGCGCAGGCGGATATTGATTTTCATGATTTCATCTGTCAGGCGGCAGGAAACAGGAGGCTGACAACGATGCTATCCCATTTGAGGGAACAGATCTACCGTTACCGTGTAGAATATCTGAAAGATAAAGAAAATTACCCATGTTTGATAGAAGAACACAAACAGATTCTTTCGGCTTTATTGGCAAAAGACAAGGAATTAGTGGCTGCCAGAATAAAAAAACATCTTGAAAATCAACAAAAGGCGGTGAAAGATATTATCCGCAGACAGGAATAAAAGGAAAGAAAATGAAAATACTAGAAATAGGAATAGAGACAGCTCTATTCCTATTTTTTGTATGGATGTGAAAAATATGGAAAAAGAATTGTACAAAAATAAACAGGCGTTTCTGTCCCTTTTGGGTGAGTCGGCAGATATTAAAAAGAAGTCGATGCAGCTTGGGAAAGATAAAGATATAGACTGTTTTATAGCTTATGTGGAAGTGACGGGCGGCAGTTTTTTATTTGAGAGCACCGTAATCGGAAAGTTGTTAAACCAGTTCTGCTTAATGTCAAAAAAAGAAATTTATGAAGCGCTTGAAAAAAATGCGCTTGGAATTTCCGATATGACGGCATTCGATACGGTGGAGGAAGCGGCGGATATGCTGTTTACCGGAGACGTTATTCTCTTTGTGGACGGATTTGATAAGGCGGTGAAAATACCGGACAAAGGATACCCCGCCATGCCTGTCCAAGAGCCGCAGTCAGAAAAAGTAATACGGGGTTCTAGGGAAGGGTTTGTCGATTCCATTAAAGTGAATACGGCGTTAATCCGCAAGCGGCTTCGGACGCCAAAAGTAAAAGTAAAAGAATTGAAAGCAGGGACAAGGTCAAAGACAAATGTCGATCTCGTCTATATGGAGGATTTAGTCTATCCAAGCTTGTTAAAAGAAATTGAGGACAGGATCAGCCGTTATGAAATTGACGGCGTGTTAGACAGCGGGATACTCGAACAATTATCAGAAGAAAAATGGTATTCGCCTTTTCCACAGTTTCAAACGACACAGAGGCCGGATCGCGCGTCTATGGCTATATTGGAAGGGCGTATTGTGCTGTTATCGGATAATTCGCCGACGGCTTTGATTTTGCCGACCGATTATAATTCATTTATCAAGACAAGCGACGATTATTATAACCGCTGGGAAATTGCATCGTTTGGGCGGCTGATCCGATATTTGGCGGCATTTTTTGCAATGACGGTTCCGGCGTTTTATCTGGCAGTGACAAATTTCCATACGCAGATTTTACCGACGACACTTCTGTTGTCATTTGCCGCAGCAAGACAGGGCGTCCCGTTTCCGGCAGTCGTGGAAGTTCTGCTTATGGAAATTGCGTTTGAGCTTCTGCGGGAAGCCGGTGTGCGGCTTCCGGGGGCGATGGGCAATACAATCGGGATTGTCGGAGGGCTTATTATCGGGCAGGCGGCAGTGGAAGCAAACATTGTAAGCCCGATTGTCGTAATCGTGGTAGCGTTTACGGCGTTATGTTCGTTTGCCATACCGAACGAAGAATTTGCGACGGCGTTCCGTTTACTGAAGTTTGGTTTTATCCTGCTTTGTTCTTGGCTGGGGTTTTACGGCCTTTTGTTTGGCCTGCTGTTACTTTTGGTGCATCTCTCCCATTTGAAAAGCTTCGGGATACCGTATCTTATGCCGTTTGTCGGGGCGGATTTAAACGGATATGAAGATGAGCGGGATTCCTTGATCCGTCTGCCGTTGTTTCTTATGCGGCGGCGGCCCATTTATTCAAAAAGAAACCAGAGAATACGTTTGAGAAAGAAGGGCGCAGATGTTTTCGAAAAATAATAAAATTTCCAAACGCCAGATGTTCCGCCTTCTGACATATGATTTGATGGGCATTGGGACGCTTTTGCTTCCTGCCGCGCTTGCAAAAGCGACAGAACGGAATGGGATGCTGTCCATTCTTACGGGCATAGCCGCGGGCTTGGGGTATTGTATGATAATCGGGTGGCAGGTTTCTCTGATGGAAGAAGGAGAGAGTTACCCGAAGTATTTAAAACGCTGTTTTGGAAAAGTGTTAGGCGCGGCGCTTCTTTTCTTTTATGTGTTGTATTATTTGTGTCTGGGAGGCTATACGTCTTATATTTTCGGCCATTTAATGGTGACGGATTTATTAAAAGAACAGTCCTTTTACTGGATTACGGCAGGGATACTTTTTCTTTGCGTGTATGGAATTTTGCAGGGGATTGAGGGAAGGGCCAGAATCTATGAAATCTTGTTTTGGTTTTTAATGGCGCCGCTTTTTCTTATGCTGTTTTTTGCGGCAAGGGATATTGAACTGCCGCGTTTATTTCCGTTGTTTACGAATGACGCAAATGAGATTTTAACAGGAAGTTATTTTTGTTTTGAGATGTTTTCCCTGACAGGCGTCGCTTTGTACCTTGTTCCGTTTGCCAAGAAAAAAGAGTCTATCCGCGGAGCCTGTGTAGGGGCTGTTTTATTCAGCGGCGCAGTTTTATTTGCCCTGTTTGTGGTTTTGCAGGGCATGTTTGGGACTTCCTCGATGGAAGCGTTGGAATATCCAGCTGTGACGCTGATGAGCATGATTCAGATTCCGGGCGGGTTTTTACAGCGTCAGGATGCGCTTATGGTGGCAATTTGGTTTTTTACCGTTTTTGCGTTATTAAGCAGCAGCATGTTTTACACAGCGGAAAATCTGAAGGAATTTTCTTCAGGAAAAAAGGAGAAATGGTGGATTGCTTTTGCGGCTTTTGCATTTTTCGGGATTGCAGTGTTTAGTTACCGTTCCGCAGATTTTACAAAAATACTCAATCGGTTATTTTTATACGCAGGGACGCCGCTTGCCGTTTTGATTCCTTTGTTTGCGGGCGTGGCGCAAAAACTGAAAGGGAAGGGGAAACATGCTGCGCTTGCATCTGTGCTGTTAGGGATTATGCTGTTGTTTTCCGGATGCAGTACGATGGAGCTTGAGAACCGGATTTTTCCGCTGGCAATGGGCTTAGATAAGCAAGAGGATTCCTGCCGGATTAGTTTTAAATTTCAGGATTTGTCAAAAGTGGCAGATGAAAATGCCGAAAGTTCAAGCAAAACAGATTTTTATATACAGGACAAAGACTTTTTCACGGGTGTGTCAAAGTATGCGAACAATACCAATAAAATTATGGATTATAACCATTTAAAGGCGCTTGTATTATCAAAAGAGTTTGTGGAAGATTTGCCGGCGCTCAAAACCTTTTTAGAGATTTGCGGAAAAGAGGATTTAATTGCGAGAAATACGCTTATCTTTATGTCGGAAAATGCGGCGGAAATTTTGGCGCTGGACGAAAACTTAGATACGGCGGTAGGCAGTTATTTAGAAGAAATGATGGAGAGCAGGGAAGATTACAAATTAAAAACGGCTGTGACGCTTGGGGACTTATACAACGAAGCGGCAAATAAAGAACAGCTTCTTCTTATTCCAGTTCTTGCAAAATCCGGCGGGCTTCCGGTTATCCGCAATTACTATGCGTTTTCTTATGGAGAGCCAAAAGGGGAAATTGGCGTTTCAGAGGCGGTGTTATCTTATCTTTGTCAGGGGAGCATTAAAAAACTGGCATTCTCTTTAGAAGACAAAACCCCTGTTTCAATTAACCGCATCCGCACGAAAGAGGATTTTTTGGGAAAAGAAAAATTGTTGTATTGCAATAAAATCCGTTTGGAAGCGGTCGTAGAACAGGATATGGACACAGGAAGCGGCGGGGGCGATAAAATCAAACGGCAGTTAGAAGAACTCTTTTTAACGGAATTGAACGAGAGCGCGAGAAGGCTTTTGAATGCGCCAAAGATTGATTTGACAAACAGTTTTTATAAGCTTGGAATGTATGACAGGGAAAAATATGAAATGTACCAGTCGGATACGCAGGCTTTTCTGGATAAACTGCAATTCCAATTTGAAGTGGAAGTAATTTTGGTAAATGAAAGAGGATAGTTGGTATAAAGATCCAAAATGTGGAAAGAATCTTCTTATCAGCGATAAGAAGGGAGCAGGATTATGAAAAAAATGAAACGGGCATTGGCAGGGATTTTAACAGTCGCAGTTTTGGCAGGGGCGTATCAATACCGCATCCATAGGCTTCAGGATAGCCTTTCACAGCAGGTTTTGCGGTTTCATGTGATTGCAAACAGCAATACAAAAGAGGATCAGGCGTTAAAATTAAAAGTCAGGGACGGAATCGGAGCCTATTTAAAAGAAAAACTATCTGGCGTAGACGGTTTAAAAGAATGTGAAATAGCCGTTACAGAGGAGTTAGGGCAGATCGAACAATGCGCCAGACAAATTATTGCGGCAGAGGGATATGAGTATTCAGTTGATGCAAAGGTGAAAACAGCGGACTTTCCAAAAAAAACATATGGGGCATTCACGTTCCCAAAAGGAAAGTACCGCGCGTTAAATGTCGTAATCGGGGACGGAGCAGGAGAAAACTGGTGGTGCGTTATGTATCCGAATTTGTGTTTTTCCGGGAGCGTCTATGAAGTCATAGATGAAAATTCCAAGGAAGAACTCCGCGCGGTTTTGACAGAAGACGAATATGAAGAAATTATGGCAGAGGGAACGATAAAAGTGAAATTTAAGTATCTGGATGCGTTTATGCGGATATTTCGGAAAGGATAATATATGACATCTATTTGGATGGGAGGCGTGGATATGCCGCATTTTCCGTCATTGCAGAAGGATATAAAGACAGACGTCCTGATTATTGGCGGAGGAATGGCAGGGATTTTATGCGCGTATTTTTTGAAGGAACAGGGCGTAGACTATACGCTTGTAGAAGGAAGGCGGATTTGTTCTGGCGTGACGAAAGACACGACAGCGAAAATCACGGCGCAGCATGGGCTGATCTATCACAAACTATTGCAATCTGCCGGATATGAGAAGGCAAAAAAATATCTGGATATAAATCAAACGGCAGTCCGGAAATATAAGCAGCTCTGCCAGAAAGCGGATTGTGAGTATGAAGAAAAAACGTCGTATGTCTATGCCATGGAAGACAGGAAAAAATTAGAAGATGAAATGAAAGCCCTTCTTAGGCTTGGCTGTCCTGCATATCTGCAAGAGCCGAAACGGCTGCCGGTTCAAAAAGCGGGAGCTGTCTGCATGGAACATCAGGCGCAGTTCCACCCTTTAAAGTTTGCCGCGCAGATTGCGGCAGGGCTTAAGATTTACGAAAATACGTTTGTCAGGGAATTTCGGGAACACGCCGCAGTGACAGATCAGGGCGTGATTACGTTTCAAAAAGCGATTTTCGCTACGCATTTCCCAATTATAAATAAACATGGATTTTACTTTTTAAAAATGTACCAGCAGCGTTCTTATGTAATTGCGTTAGCAGACGCCGAAAACGTCGATGGATTGTATATTGATGAAGCGAAAGGCGGTTTTTCTTTTCGGAATTATAAAAATTTTCTTTTGATTGGCGGCGGGGAGCACAGGACGGGAAAGTGTGGCGGCAAGTGGGAAAAACTGCGTGAATTTGCGGCAAAGCATTATCCGGAACGGGACATTAAGTATACATGGGCGACGCAGGATTGCATGACGTTAGACGACATTCCCTACATTGGCAGATATGCAAAACATTTGCCATATTGTTTTGTGGCGACAGGATTTCGGAAATGGGGCATGACTTCTTCGATGGTTTCGGCTATGATTTTAACGGACTTGGCAATGGGGCAGGAGAATCCTTACAGTGAAGTGTTTTTGCCTTCCCGCGGCATAGTAAAAAAACAACTTTTGGTCAATGGCTGGGAAGCGGTTTCAAATCTTTTGGCTCCTTCGAAAAAAAGATGCCCGCATTTGGGATGCCGCCTGAAATGGAATGGCGCGGAGGAAAGCTGGGACTGCGCCTGCCATGGATCGCGGTTTGATGAAAAGGGGAAATTGCTGGATAATCCGGCGAATGGCGATTTAAAGCATTAAGATCAATTTGCCGTGGCTTATTGGGCTATGTTTCGTTTATTTTACAAATACGGTTAGACGCTCTTTTGTTCCGTCTTCTTTGGCATAGATAAACGCCTTTCCAACGGCTTTTGCATAAATGACGCCATTTTCGTCCACAGTGGCGACAGATGTGTTTGAGCTGGAATAAACGGGTTTATTTTTGGAAGAAACAGTGGCCTTGGCGCGGTATTTTTCTTTGACGTTTAAGGTCACGCTTTCTTTTTCAAATGTAATGACTGGTTTTTTTACTGTGATTTCGCAGGTTTTAAAGACTCCGTCGATTGTGACGGTAATGACGGCCGTCCCATTTTTGACGGCGGTGACAGTTCCGTTGTCATCTACGGTGGCAACGCTTTTTTTATTGCTTTTCCATTTTGGCGCAGTTTTGGACGTAGAGGTAACGGAAAGATGGACGCGTTCCTTACGGAATAGTTTCACAGATGTTTTGTTTAAAGAGACAGACGGTTTTTTTACGGTCACTTTGCATGTGGCGGAAGTTTTGTCTGCCGTTGCCGTAATTGTGGCGGTTCCCGGTTTTTTGGCAAGGATAACGCCGTTTTCGTCTATGGATGCGACGCCGGATTTGCTGGACTTAAATTTCACCGGATGCCCAGTGGAAACAGCGGCTTTTAAAAGTTTGCTTTCCCCGTTTTCCAGCGTAATTTTTGTATCGCTTAACCGGACTGTTGTTTTTTTGACGGTCACTTTACAGCTTGCTTCCCCGTTTTTGATTTTGGCTCGTATAACGGCGGTTCCGGCTTTTTTTGCGGTAATTTTGCCATAAGCGCTGACAGAGGCTACCGAAGGGACACTGGAAGAAAAGCTGGGCTTTTTGCCCGTTGAGGTGACAGCGATTAAATAAACCTCGTCCCCAATGGCAAGGGTTTTAGAATATGCGTTTAACACGACAAATTCATAGCCGTTTGCGGCATATAAGTTGTTTGGGGTGGAAAGAAACAGCATGGAAACCATGCAGAACACAGCGATGGCTGTTGTTAAGAATTTTTTATGTGGCATAGACTTCCTCCTTTTGGATTTTTGGCATGCCACGGCAAATTGATCTTTTCTATCTTATCATAAAAAAAATAAATTGTAAACCCATATTTCATCTCTGTTAAGAAATGTTTAAAAACTTGTAAATTCTAAGATTCTATCATATAATAGTACAGTGCAGCTTTAAGATCTTCTGTTTTTTGAAAAGAGAGGTACAGAATGAAACAATTAAAACAACTGCTAGAGCGCATGGACTATATATGTATTCAAGGGGATTTGAATCAGGAAATTTCAGACCTTGTCTATGATTCCAGAAAAATCACAAAAAACTCCCTTTTCGTATGTATCAAAGGAACAGTGGCAGACGGGCATACATTTGCGGCAGACGCGGTCAAACTGGGAGCCTCTGTCCTTGTCGTGTCTGAACCGGTGGACGCGCCGGATGCGGTTACAGTGATAAAGACAAAGGATACCCGTTATGCTTTGGCGCTTTTGTCCGCCGCATATTTCGACTATCCGGCAAAACAGTTGAAAGTAATCGGCATAACCGGGACAAAGGGCAAGACTACGACGGCTTATATGGTAAAATCCATACTTGAGGGAGCCGGATATAAAACAGGGTTAATCGGCACGATTGAAACCATTATCGGGGAGGAAACAATTCCGTCTGCAAACACTACGCCCGAGTCTTATCTGATTCAGAGTTATTTCCGTAAAATGGCGGATTGTTCCTGTGAATGCTGTGTGATGGAAGTTTCCTCTCAGGGGCTTATGATGCATAGGACTGCGGGGTTTTTGTTTGAAATTGGGATTTTCACGAATATTGAGCCGGATCACATCGGCCCGAATGAACATGCCTCTTTTGAAGAATATCTGGAATGTAAAAGCAGGCTCTTTCGCCAATGCAGGATAGGCATTTTAAATGCAGACGATGCCCATTTCAGAGATCTGTTAAAACGCCACACTTGCGAAGTGGAAACGTTTGGCTTTTCAGAACACGCTGATTTGCGGGCGGAAAATGTAAAGCTTTTGCAGAAAGCGGGCAGCCTTGGCGTGTCCTACCATATTTCCGGCAAGCTGGATTTTGATGTGGAAATTAACGTCCCCGGTAAATTCAGCGTATACAATTCCCTGACTGCGATAGCGGTATGCCGTCATTTTGGCATAGGCGCCGGCATTATGAAGCAGGCATTGCGTCAGGCGAAGACAAAGGGCAGGATAGAAATGGTAAAAGTATCCGATGCATTTACGCTGATGATAGACTATGCCCATAATGCAATGAGCTTAAAAAGTCTGTTATCGACCATAAGGGAATATGAACCGAAACGTTTAGTCTGTCTCTTTGGCTGTGGCGGCAACCGCGCGAGGGCAAGGCGTTTTGAGATGGGGGAAGCATCGGGGGAGCTTTCGGATCTTACGATTATTACTTCGGATAATCCGAGATTTGAAGATCCGCAGGCGATTATCGAAGATATTAAAACGGGGATTTTGAAAACAAACGGCGCGTATATAGAAATAATTGACAGGAAAGAAGCGATCCGTTATGCAATTACGCATGGCGAGCCAGGCGATGTAATCGTGTTAGCGGGAAAAGGCCATGAAGATTATCAAGAGATCAAAGGGAAAAAATATCCCATGGACGAACGCATCTTGATTGCGGAAATTTTAAAAGAGGAACGGATAAAGGAGTAACGGCAGGTGATAGCATGGCGCTGTATGCCAGTGTAATTATAGATATATCCCATGAAAAATTAGACCGCGCGTTCCAATACCGGATACCGGAAGAATTGAGCGGGCAGATTTACGCAGGCGTACAAGTTTCTGTTCCGTTTGGGAATGGAAACCATATCCGGCAGGGATTTGTGATAGAGGTGACGGACAAAGCGGAGTTTGACGAGAGGAAAATCAAAGCCGTCGCATCCGTCGTCAAAGACAGTATTGCGGTTGAAACGCAGCTCATCGCTTTGGCGCACTGGATGCGGAAAAATTATGGCGGCACAATGAATCAGGCGTTAAAAACGGTAATTCCGGTCCGGCAGAAAATAAAAGCCAGAGAAAAACGCATCCTCTGCCTGAATTTAGATGAGGAAAAGGCAAGGGAACAGCTTAGCGTCTTTCATAAAAAGCATCATACGGCGAGGGCAAGGCTTTTAGAGGAGCTTTTACGCCACCCACAGCTTTCCTATGAAATTGTGATGCAAAAGCTGAATGTGACGGCGGCGGCCATACGCGCTTTAGAAGAAAAAAAGATCATTACGGTTTTGCGTGAAATAGATTACCGTACCCCGACGGCAAAGTTAAAACAGGAAGAAAGCCAAATTACGTTAAACGCCATGCAGAGGCAGGCGGCAGACGCTGTGCGCCAAAATTTGAGAAAAGGCATAAATAAAACGTATCTTTTGCATGGCGTGACCGGAAGTGGGAAAACGGAAGTCTATATGGAACTGATTGCGGAAGTGATCCGTCAGGGCAGGCAGGCAATCGTTTTGATACCGGAAATCGCTTTAACGTACCAGACTGTGATGCGGTTTTATGCAAAATTTGGAGCGCGCGTTTCTATTATGAATTCCCGTCTGTCGAAAGGGGAGCGCTATGATCAGTTTCTCAGGGCGAAAAAAGGGGAAATTGACATTATGATAGGTCCGCGTTCGGCATTGTTTACCCCTTTTTTGCGGTTAGGGCTGATTATTATAGATGAAGAACATGAAGGGACGTATAAGAGCGAATCCCTTCCGAAATATCATGCTAGGGAAACAGCGGTTGAGCGGGCGGCAATGGCGGGGGCTTCTGTCGTTTTGGGTTCTGCCACGCCTTCCGTTGACAGTTATTATAAGGCAAAAAAAGGCGAGTACCAGTTGATAGAGCTGACTGGGCGCGCCGCATCCCAGCCGCTTCCGGTCTGTGATGTAGTCGATTTGCGGCAAGAGCTGCAAAGCGGCAACCGCTCAATTTTAAGCCGGAAACTTCAGGATTGCATGGAAGACTGTTTAGCGAAAAAACAGCAGATTATGCTGTTTTTAAACCGCAGGGGCCTGTCCGGCTTTGTCTCTTGCCGCGCATGTGGGCATGTGATGAAATGCCCGCATTGTGATGTGGCGTTAAGCCTGCATAAAAACGGGAGGCTGATGTGCCATTATTGCGGATATGGGGAGACGGCCCCGTCTGTGTGCCCAAACTGCGCATCCCGTTATATCAGCGGCTTTAAAGCTGGAACGCAGAAGATAGAAGAAGTAGTCAAACAGCGGTTTCCAATGGCGCGCACCCTCCGCATGGATTTTGACACGACAAGGGGCAAAGACAGTTATGAACAGATTTTATCGGCTTTTTGGGGGCAGGAAGCGGATATTTTAATCGGCACGCAGATGATTGTCAAGGGGCATGACTTTCCAAACGTGACGTTAGTCGGCATCCTTGCGGCGGATATGTCGATGTATGCGGCAGATTACAGGGCGTGTGAGCGTACATTTGAGCTTTTAACTCAGGCGGCGGGAAGGGCCGGACGGGGGACAAAAACCGGAGAAGTGATTATACAGACGTACAATCCCGATCATTACAGTATTCAGACGGCGAAAAATCAGGATTATAAAGCGTTTTATCGGGAAGAAATCTCTATTAGGAAATTAATGGGCTATCCTCCGGTTTCAAACCTGCTTTTGGTCTTGTTTACCGCAAAAGAGGAGAAAGCGGCAGAGTGGGCGGCGGCGTACCTTGCGGCGTTGATTCGGAAGGCAAAGGTAGAAGGCTTAAAAATGATAGGCCCGGCCAGCGCTTCCATTGGAAAAGTAAATGATATTTACCGCAGAGTGATTTACTTAAAACATGGCGAATATGGAAAGCTTGTAGAGCTAAAAGACAGGCTGGAGTTATTTTTAAAGGACAGGGCGGATTTTAAGCGGATTTATATTTCATTCGATTTTAATCCGATGAACAGTGTATAACGAAAAAAGAGAACGAACAAGGAGGACATTATGGCGCTTCGGACGATAAGGATGCATGGAGACCCGGTATTGGGCAAAGTGTGCAGGGAGGTTATGGAAATTACGCCAAAAGTGAAAATGCTAATTGAAGATATGCTTGATACGATGTATGAAGCGCAGGGAGTGGGGCTTGCGGCGCCACAAGTTGGGATTTTAAAACGGATTGTGACGATTGACATTGGCGACGGCCCGATAGTCATGATAAATCCGATGATTTTAAAGTCGGACGGAGAGCAGACGGGAGGAGAAGGATGCCTTAGCCTGCCGGGGAAAGCCGGAAAGGTGACGCGTCCCAATCATGTAGTGGCAAAAGCCTATGATATAAATATGGAAGAATTTGAAATTGAGGGGACGGAACTTTTAGCAAGGGCAATCTGCCATGAAATTGACCACCTCGAAGGCCATATGTATACGGAATTTGTAGAAGGCGACATTTACGATGTAGAGGAGGAGGAATGAGTTTGCGTGTAGTTTTTATGGGGACGCCGGACTTTGCGGTCGGGACGTTGATGGAACTCCTTGCGGCAGGGCATGAGGTGGCTCTTGTCGTGACACAGCCGGATAAGCCGAAAGGAAGGGGAAAAGCCGTAGGCTATTCTCCGGTAAAAGAGTGCGCGTTATCGCATGGGATAGAAGTTTACCAGCCAAAGAAAATCCGCGAAGCGGATTGCATTGCGTATATAAAGAGCATTTCTCCGGATATTATTGTAGTGGCGGCGTTTGGACAGATTCTTCCGGCAGAGCTTTTAAATCTGCCAAGATTTGGCTGTGTGAATGTGCATGCATCGCTTCTGCCGAAATACCGCGGCGCGGCGCCGATCCAATGGGCAATAATCAATGGGGACGCCGTGGCGGGCGTAACGACAATGCGCATGGATGCGGGGCTTGATACTGGGGATATGATTGAAAAATCTATCCTGACGCTTGCGGAAGATGAGACAGGCGGGAGTTTGTTTGAGCGGCTGGCAAAGGAAGGCGCAAAGCTTTGCGCGCATACGATTCAGGAAATTGAAAATGGAACGGCGGTTTATACAAAGCAGGACGAATCAGAAGCGACGCATGTAGGAATGATTTCAAAGCAGATGGGAAATATTGATTGGGAGATGCCTGCGGCGCAGATTGAGCGTCTCATACGGGGCCTAAACCCTTGGCCAAGCGCATATACGAAATTAGACGGAAAAACGTTGAAAATCTGGCGCGCGAAAGTAGAAAGCGGCGGAGATAAAAGGGATGCTGGGAAAGTAATTTCTGTTGGGAAAAAAGAGCTCAAGGCGCAGACTGGCGATGGAATCCTCTCTTTGCTGGAAGTGCAGCTTGAAGGAAGGAAACGTATGGAAATTGAAGCGTTTTTGCGTGGATATGAGGTGGCGGAAGGAACAGTGTTTTCATAGTTCCTATATCGGGCATGAAACGTTTTTTTATAAGGGTAGAAAGATAGAGAAATGGAGGCTGATATTATGAGATATGGTTATTATGGCGGGTGGGATTCCACATATTTTCTGGTTGTCATTGGGGCGGTTATCTGCCTGATTGCTTCAGCGAGGGTAAAGAGTACGTTCCATAAATATTCCGGCAGACGAAACGCCAGCAATTTAACAGGGGCTCAGGCGGCGGAACGCGTGCTTTACCGGGCGGGGATTTTTGACGTTTCAATCCGTCATGTCTCCGGAAATCTGACGGATCATTACGATCCAAGGAATAAGACCTTGAATTTATCAGACAGTGTGTATGGTTCGGCTTCCGTTGCGGCAGTAGGCGTAGCGGCGCATGAGTGCGGACATGCGATCCAGCATCAGCAAAAATACGCTCCTTTGACCTTGCGGAGCGCGATTGTGCCGGTTGCGAATTTAGGATCTACTTTGGCATGGCCCCTTATTGTGTTAGGGCTTTTGTTTTCAAGCAGTACAGGATCGCTTTTGTTGAATCTTGGGATTCTTTGCTTTTCTTTTGCAGTGCTTTTTCAGCTTGTCACGCTTCCGGTGGAATTTAACGCTTCCAGAAGGGCGCTAGCAATTTTAGAGGATACCGGGATTTTAAATTCGAGTGAGCTTCCAATGACGCGAAAAGTGCTTCGGGCGGCGGCTTTGACTTATGTAGCGGGCGCGGCGGCTTCGATTTTGCAGTTAATCCGTTTGTTGATTTTATCAGGAGGAAGAAATGACGACTGAGGCGGTTTCTGTCCGGGCAATTTCATTAGAGCTTTTGCTTTCCATTCTAAAAGAGGGAGAGTACAGCCATCTTGCGCTCTCTGCCGCATTGGAGAAATACCAATATCTTTCCAAACAGGAAAGGGGGTTTCTAACGCGTCTGACGCAAGGCGTATTGGAACGGCAGATTGAATTGGATTATATCCTAAACCAGTTTTCCAATACCAAAACGAATAAAATGAAGCCTGTGATCCGCTGTATTTTGCAGATGGGCGTGTATCAGTTAAAGTATATGGATTCCGTTCCGCCGTCTGCCGCCTGTAATGAGGCGGTGCGGCTGACGGCTAAAAAAGGATTTTCACAGCTTAAGGGGTTTGTCAACGGAGTGTTGCGCAATATCAGCCGGAACTTAGATAAAATTGTGTATCCCGATGAAAACAAATCGCCGATCCTTGCCGCTTCCGTCCGTTATTCCATTCCAGAGTGGATGCTTTTGCAGTGGAGCCGGGATTATGGGGAGCAGAAAGCCAAATCGGCAGCGGCGGCGTTTTTGAAAAAAGAAAGGACATGCGTCCGCGTCAACCGAATGAAAACAACGCCGGAAGCATTGATTCAGGCGTTAAAACGTCAGGGGATCGCCGCTGAACGCGTCGTGTTTTCAGAGTTTCCGAAGCTTGATTATGCGCTTTATCTTTCCGGTTATGACTATCTTGCCAAAATACCGGAATTTGCAGACGGGCAGTTTACCGTCCAAGATCTAAGCTCCATGCTTGTCACGCATATTGCGGCTCCAAAAAAAGGAGATTACGTCATAGACGTTTGCGGCGCGCCCGGCGGAAAAAGCCTTCATGCGGCGGAGCTTCTTTTGGGAGAAGGGTTTGTGGAAGCAAGGGATTTGACGGATTATAAAGTAAGCCTTATCAAAGAAAACATAAAAAGGAGCGGTTTAAAACAGATTTGCGCCCGCCGGATCGACGCCAAAATCCTTGATAAAGACTCCGTCGAAAAGGCAGATCTTGTCCTTGCGGATTTGCCTTGTTCTGGTCTTGGCACATTACGCAAAAAACCGGAAATCCGTTACCGCATAACAAAAGAAGATGAAGTAAGCCTTGTAAAATTGCAGCGGGAGATTCTTTCCGTCGTTTGGCAGTATGTGAAGCCAAACGGGTTTTTGATGTATTCTACATGTACCATGGACCGTATGGAAAACGAAGAAAATACAGCATGGTTTTTAAAACAAAATCCACAGTTTTCCCTTGTGTATGAACGGCAGTTTTTTCCGGACGAGGGAGAAATGGACGGGTTTTATATGGCGTGTTTTAAGCGGACAGGCTAGTTTATAGAATTGCTAGAAAAAATAGAGAAGAATAGAGGAAATTATGATAGAAAAACCAGAAATCAAATCCATGAATCTGACAGAGCTGACGGAGTTTGTCGTGGGATTGGGAGAAAAACCATTTCGGGCAAAACAGATTTATCAATGGATGCATCAGAAATTAGTGGAATCCATTGATGAAATGACGAATTTGTCCATTGGTTTCCGTGAGACTTTAAAACAGGAATGCGTTTATACCGTTTTAAAACAGGCAGATGCACAGACTTCGGCGTTAGATGGCACGAAAAAATATTTGTTTTTATTAGAAGATGGAAATGTTGTGGAAAGCGTCCTTATGCGTTATAAATATGGAAATTCCGTCTGCATTTCTTCACAGGTGGGATGCCGCATGGGCTGTAAATTCTGCGCTTCCGCGATTGGCGGTTTGAAAAGGAACCTTCTGCCTTCTGAAATGTTAGAGCAGGTTTACCGGATACAAAAAGAAACGGGGGAACGCGTTTCTAATGTTGTCGTAATGGGAACGGGGGAGCCGCTTGACAATTATGACAATCTGCTGCGGTTTCTTACCTTAATCAGTGATGAACGTGGGTTAAATATCGGACAGAGAAATCTAACTGTATCCACCTGCGGAATTGCGCCGAATATACATAAACTGGCGGAGGAAAAATTACAGATTACGCTTGCATTGTCGCTTCACGCATCTTCTCAGGCAAAGCGAAAAGAGCTTATGCCCATTGCGGCAGAGTATGACATTTATGAGGTGATCGGGGCATGCCAAAGCTATTTTGAGCAGACGGGACGGCGGATTACGTTTGAATACAGTTTGGCGGCGGGAGTAAATGACACGCAAGAAGACGCAAATGATCTTGCAGAATTAATTTCCGGCATGAACTGCCATGTCAATCTGATTCCGATGAATCCGGTAAGGGAACGTGACTATACGGCGACGGATCAGGCTTCGGCAAATGCGTTCCGGCAGAAGTTGGAGCAAAAGGGGATAACGGTGACAGTCCGAAGGGAACTGGGCAGGGATATTGACGCGGCGTGTGGGCAGTTAAGGAGAAGGCATTTGGGAAATGAAGGATAAAATCCGGTTTATTGATTTATTTTGCGGGATCGGCGGATTCCAGTATATAATTATCTTCTGGTAGACGGAGAACGGCGGCTTACCCCAAGAGAAATGCCGCGTCTTCAGGGATTTCCAGATGAGTTTTAGATTGTAGTATCGGATACCCAGATAAGCAGGCAGGCGGGATGCGCCATTCCGGTCAGTATGTTTGCGAAGGTGATCGAAACATTTATTCCATTAGGTTTTTAAGGGCGGGGCAGGAGAATGGCAAGGGAGAAAGAAGTCGTTACGAAAACGATGAAGCGCGTGAAAAGCAAAGACACTTCGATTGAATTGAAGTTAAGGAAAGCTTTGTGGGAAAAAGGATACCGTTACCGGAAGAATTATGCGGCATTGCCCGGAAAGCCGGATATTGTTTTGACAAAATACAAAATAGCAATTTTCTGTGACAGTGAATTTTTTCACGGCAAAGACTGGGAGAAACTAAAACTTCAGCTTCAAAGAGGAAATCATGCGGAGTATTGGATTAAAAAAATTGAAAGAAACCGCCAAAGGGACAGGGAACACGAGAAAAAACTTCTCTTTCTGGGCTTTCATGTACTGCGGTTTTGGGGAAAGGATATTTTAAGAGACGTAGATGAGTGCGTCAAAGTAATTGAGGAATTGATTTTTGACCTCAATACAAATTCTGTCAATATAGATTATGACGGGAATGCCTGTGATATACATTAGATTCCTATTTGAACCAGCCGATGCGGTTCTTCTGCAAAGGCGGCTCAAATGGGAATTTTTTTATAGATTCGTTTGATGTGGGATTTATTAATAAAAGATTAAGAAAAGCAGTTGATTTGGGAAAGCCAGTTGATTATTTAGAAATCTTCCTTTACCATATGAAGTATAGAATGCAGTTGAAAAGACAGGGAGGAGGAACTGTGTGGAAGCATTGATTGAAGTAAAGAATCTAATGAAGATATACAATCCGGGGGAAAATGAAGTGCGGGCGCTAAATGATGTTTCGCTTCGCATTGAGCGGGGGGAATTTGTTGCGATTATCGGGCAGTCAGGTTCTGGGAAATCTACGTTTATGAATATGTTAGGCTGTCTTGACGCGCCAACGTCTGGAAGTTATTTTTTAAATGGAAAAGACGTAGCGGGACTGTCAGACGATGAGCTTTCAGAAATCCGCAATCAGGAAATCGGCTTTATTTTTCAGGGATTTAACCTAATCCCCAATTTGACGGCGTTAGAAAACGTGGAATTGCCCTTAATTTACCGGAATGTCCCAGCGGCAAAGCGCCATGAGCTTTCCGTGAGTTCTTTAGAGAAAGTAGGGCTTTCAAACCGAATGGAGCATAAGCCTTCGGAAATGTCAGGCGGCCAGCAGCAGAGAGTGGCAATTGCAAGGGCAATAGCGCAGGCGCCGCCGATAATCCTTGCTGATGAGCCTACGGGCAATCTGGATTCCAAGACAAGCATGGATGTCATTCTGCTGATGCAGTCCATTAGCAGACAATTCCGCCAAACTACAATTATGATTACGCACAATGAAGAAATCGCCCAGATGGCAGACCGTACAATTCGTATAGAGGATGGCAAAGTTATTTCGGGAGGTATCAGATATGCACGATAACCGAAACAAAAATGCAATGAAACGGGTAGAAAAAGGAATGATGAAAGCAAACAGTACCCGCAATCTGTTTGCAATGTCCGCAATCATCCTTACCACCTTTATGATTACCACGGTTTTCAGCTTAGCTATTAACTATATAGAAAATATGAATCTAATGCAGATGCGTACTTTGGGTACAGCCGCTGATGTTTCTCTTGCTATGCCGACAGCAGAACAAGAGCAGCAAATTACATCACTGGATTATGTGAAAACTGTTGGTGTGCGATATATGGCAGGCTCGATTTCCAGGAAGAACGCCGAGGGACGTGAATTTTCCATAGTGCTTCAATATTATGATACCACCGAATGGGAAAAACATTATCAGAAAGCAATCAGCGGTTTCGTTGGTAAATACCCTGCAAATGAAAATGAGATTATGCTGTCTGAGGACGCCCTCTCACAGCTCGGCATCAAAGCCCCAGAGCTGTATATGGAAATCCCTCTGTCCTATTCTGACAGGAATGGCAGGCAGGAAAGAATTTTTACTTTAAGCGGCTGGTTCCATTCCTATACCGATACGGGAATGGGCTTTGTATCAGAGAGCTATTGTAAAAATGCAGGCTGCACAATGGTGGAGGACGGTGTGCTCTCCTTGTCGTTAAAGAAAATGCCCGATGATTTTCTCCGTCTCCAAAGAGATGTGAAGCTGAACGAAAACCAATTTTGGGATGGTGCGGTTTTGATGAAATCCTCAAGCGGCTCAGTCGTCGCAATGGTCATCTTTTTGGTAATGTTTATCATTGGCAGCGGTTATCTGTTGATTTACAATGTCCTATATGTATCGATTTCCAAAGATACCCGTTTTTACGGCTTAATGAAAACGCTTGGCACAACGCAGACACAAATTAAATCGCTGGTTAAAAGACAGGCAGTAAAATTTGCCTGTATCGGCATACCGATTGGTATTTTATTGGCAACAACCGTTTCCTTTGGATTCGTTCCGCTTTTTCTGGAAAAGGGGTTTAATCAAGGTAAGTCGGCGATGGAAGCCGTGGTATTTTTCCATCCGTCAATCTATATTTTGTCTATCCTCTTTTCAGCATTCACAGTCTGGATTGCCTGCAACGCACCTGCGAAAGCTGCGGCAAAGACCTCGCCCATAGAAGCCTTGAAATATCAGAACTTTGCACCTCAAAAGACAAAAAACAGAAATTCCAAAAACGGCGGCAAACTATATATCATGGCGTTTCATAATGTTTTCCGTGACAGGAAACGGGCAATCCTTGTGTTTATGTCCTTATTTATGGGAATTACAATGATTTTAGGAGTGAATGGCATAGCTGGAAGCTATAAAGCAGAAAACTATGTGAAACAGTATATGGATTACAACTTTGAATACACTGATATTCAAGTCAGACAGTATGAACAGCTCCAAAAAGAAGTACCGCAGTTTGACGAGCATTTTATAGAACAGATTGAGCAAATCGAGGGTATTAAAAACGTGGAGATTCAAAAGACAGTCTGGGCGGGCATTGATTTTGACGAATCAGATTTTGGAGATTTTATGAAAATCAAGTATGAGGACAGCAGCTATAAAGCCAACAGGCAGTCTTATGAACAAATGCTTGCAGGATTAAGGGCGTATGCGAATGCAGGCGAATACGGTTGCTACATCACGACCCTTATGGATGAAAGGATTTTGGAAGAATATAATGAAAACCACCCTGAAACAACCATTGACCCTGATGCCTTTTGGCGCGGCGAAATCGTGATTACAGGTTGGGACAGCGACTATAATGCCCCCAATGCCGCCCTGGTGGGAAAAACGCTGACACTGACTGCCAAAAGTGCAGACGGAAAGGCAACTGATTTTCTTGTCGGTGGAGCATTTGATTTTATGGATGATACCAATAGGCTTTCCACTACCATAGGTCATCACAAAATGGTAGAAATCGTACCAGACATCATCTATGTCAGTGAAGCGGGTATGGAACGCCTGACCGGGGAGGCTCTTATTTCCGGTATTGGTGTAGATATTGAGGACATAAACGACTTAGAGCGGGTAGACAGCGAATTGCAGGGAATCAACCGAACCCTAACTACAGCAGAGTGGGACTTCAAAAGTACAGTTGATACAGTAGAACAATTTAACCAAATGATATACGCTCAAAAATTGTTAGGAAACGGCGTGGCTGCCCTGCTCATCGTAATTGGATTGATTAACTTTGTGAATGTAATGGTGACAGGCGTGGCTGCAAGAAAAAATGAATTTGCCATAATGGAAAGCATCGGCACAACGAAAAAACAGCTTAGGAAAATATTGACTGTAGAGGGCGGTATTTATGCCCTCATCTCCACGCTGCTGATTTTGACTTTTGGAAATGCGTTCCTTATGCTTGTGGCAGACGCAGTACCGAATCTGGCGGACTATGCCGTATTTGAGTATCCCATTGGACTGGTAATCCGCTTGATTGCGGCAATCTTTGTGATATGCCTTAGCGTTCCCGGAATTGTTTATAAGCTGATTTCCAATGAAACAGTCATAGAACGGATGCGCAGTTTTGATAATTATACTGCATAACGCTGAATGCTGCCTAATGTAATCATGCGATTGAACCAGTCAGCGTTATGCAGTCTGGTTTTACGGCAAGTGAAATCGTTAGGCAGTATAAATAAGCATCGACAGGTGCAGACGCAAACCTGCTGCGTCTGTACCTGCCATCAAAAATTTATTGAGGAAAGGTGGTGTGTTTTAGGCTATGGCAAATATCTTTTTACTCGAAGATGACAAGATTTTATCGAAAGGAATTTCGATTGCCTTGAAAAAAGACAGTCATACCATAACTGCTGCTTATGGTTTTGTGGACGCTTTAACGCAATATCAAAAATTGAAAATTGACCTGTTTTTGCTTGACATCAATCTGCCCGATGGCAGCGGTTTGGAATTGTGCAGAAAAATTCGTGAAACATCCGATACACCAATTCTGTTTTTGACAGCCAATGATACTGAAGAAAATATGTTGGAGGGATTCGGGGCAGGATGTGATGACTATATTTCCAAGCCGTTTTCCCTTGAAGTTTTGCGGAAAAAGGTACATGCTATCTTGAAACGCACAGGCGGCGACAGCCCCCGTATGAAATATAAGAGTCTGGAGATAGATACGGATAAATGCCTTGTTCTGTTAAACGGAGAGGAAATACATCTGACTGCTACCGAATATAAACTGCTTTTGTATCTGATACAAAACAAAGGAAAAGTCGTTACAAAAACAATGCTTTTGGAACACCTTTGGGATATAGACGGAAATTTTGTGGATGACAATACAATCCGTGTCAACATAAAAAGATTACGCCAAAAGCTGAACGATGAGAAGCAGGAATATATTGTAACTGTTTTTGGCATGGGATATACCTTTGGAGAATGACGATGAAGCATTTTGATACTTACAGAAAACTGGTTCTGATTACAGGAGCTGTCATATCGGTTTTATCTGTTCTTATGGTGTTTTTTGCAAGAAGCAGTCCTGTTACAATGCTTTGGGGATTTTTTGGCGTGCTTATCTTATTTGCCTTACTGCTCCTGCTTGATTTTCTCCACAATCGTTACAACGATGATTTATTAGAACAGATTACCCTGCTCATAGAATCTTTAGTAGAACAGCAGGAACGGCAGATCTTTTCAGAAGCAGAAGATACGCTGACAGCCCGTTTGCAGCATCAGCTTTTAAAACTCCGCAACATTCTGACAGCCCAAAATCAAATGTTAGCACAGGAAAAAGAACAGATAAAAACGCTGATTTCTGATATTTCACATCAGATAAAAACGCCTATTGCGGCAGCAAATACATTTGCCGAGCTGCTTAGCGATGGGGAACTGTCTGCGGAAGAAAGAACAGAATATATTACCACTTTGCAGATGTCACTTGGAAAACTGACCTTTTTGACAAACAGCTTGATTAAAATGTCCCGTCTGGAAAGCGGCATTATCAGCTTAAAGCCCGAAAAGAACAGCTTGAACGAGATTGTACTCCAAGCTGTAAAAACGGTATATGCAAAAGCAAAGGAAAAAGGCATTTTGATAACCTTTGAATGTGACCAGGCCTTTGAAGCGGTTTTAGATTTTAACTGGACGGCAGAAGCCATATCAAATGTCATTGATAATGCCGTGAAATATACGCCGCAAGGAGGTTTTGTCCGCTTACAGATAACAGAGTACCCGTCCTTTCTGCGGCTTGATATAAGCGACAACGGTGTTGGCATCCCGGAAGAAGAACAGGCTAAGATTTTTGGACGGTTTTACAGAGGAAAACAATCCGTGGGTACTGACGGGGTAGGAATCGGCTTATACCTTACCCGTGAAATTATCAATAAACAGAATGGATATATGAAAGTCTCATCTGATGAAAACGGAAGCACCTTTTCGATGTTTTTGAAGAAAAACTAAAATTCATACTCCATACACATGGAGATGCTAAGATAAAGTTGGAGGTGGTCTTTGTGGCAAAGATATTGATTGTAGAAGATAATGTTGATACAAACGAAGCTCTTTCTGAATATCTGCAAGAGGCAGGTCACGAAATTGTATCAGCGTATGATGGAACAGATGCTTTGGAGATTTTTTCACAGAACAAGATAGATTTAATTGTCCTTGATATTATGCTGCCCACAATGTCAGGACTTGCGGTATTAAATTCTGTACGAAAGACAAGCCAGATACCAGTCATCATGCTTACGGCATTAGAGGACGAATATACGCAGGTATCGAGCTTTGATTGTCTGGCAGACGATTATATGACAAAGCCGTTTTCAATGGTTGTGCTTGGGAAACGTATCACAGCATTGCTGCGTCGGGCAAGGGTAAAGGATGAGCCAAACATATGGAAATATGGTGATTTGACCATAGATTTTTCTGGGTATTCGGCTTGTAATCAGAATGGGAAAGTTGATGTAACACCCAAAGAGCTTGAATTACTGAAGCTGCTGCTTGAGCATAAAGGACTGGTGCTGTCACGGTCACAGATATTAAATGCGGTATGGGGAGATGATTCTTTCGTTATAGACCGTATTGTTGATAGCTATATCAGAAATCTCCGTAAAAAATTGGAGCTTGACTGCATTGTTACAGTAAAGGGGATTGGATATAAATTAGAGGTGGATGCATGAAAAAACTAAAATTATTTCCCAAAACCTTTTTATACACATTTAGCCTAATGATGGTGATTGTTGCCGTGTCACATCTGCTTATATATATTTTACTTCCCACGGTTTATAATCATCGTCAAAAAAAAGAGTTGGAAGCTGATATTGAAAGGTTGTGTGAAAATATTGAAAATACGGGGGATGCCGACAGGCTCTCTTTAGTAACTGAATTTGCAGGAAAATGGAACGCTGATATTCTGGTGCAATATGAGGGGTACGCATATGAAATGAATCTGCTGAACGTAAATGAAAATGAGCCTTCGGAGATTCATGGCAATATGGAAAATGTAAACATCATTGCAGAACAGACGGACGGCAGGATAAAAATATCCCTTACCCAAAACCCAAAAGGTAATACAGACTTTTTTTATGCCGAAAGGATATTTCCAGACCAAAATGGATATGTGAAAACTACCGTATCGAGAGAACAGATTGAAGATGCAGTCAGCACGGTTATTATTATTTTGCCTGTTACAGCGTTTGTCTGTACGCTTGTTTCGGTATTGTTTGCACTATGGTATTCCCACATGATTACAAAACCAATCAAACAGATTTCAAGCGTTACAAAGCAGATGCAGGAATTATCGTCTGGAGCTTATTGTGAAGTGCATACCCATGATGAAATTGAAACATTGGCAGACAATATAAACAGTATGTATGACAGCCTGCTAAAGACAATCCACGACTTGGAACTGGAAATCCATAAGGTAGAGGAAATGGAGGTTCAGAAAACGAATCTGTTACGTTCCGCATCCCATGAATTGAAAACACCTGTTACTGCCGTAAATGCGATGTTGGAAAATATGATTCTGAATGTAGGGAAATATAAAGACCACAGCGTATATCTGCCAAAGTGTAAAATGCTGATGGAACAACTGGCGGTGATGATTAAAGAAATTTTAGATGCTTCAAAAGCTGAAAAAACAGATATGCAGGATGATAAGGAAATTGATTTGTCAGAACTGGTGGAACAGATAGCCGAGCCATATCAGATGATTGCAAAGTCAAAGGGGATTTGCATAAAAATAGACATTCCACAGAAATCTCTTATTTTTTATCCCGTATCCATGATAAAGAAAGTGATTTCTAATTTGCTGTCAAATACAGTTTCTTATACATCGAAAGGTGGAATGATAAGAGTTTATCTTGAAGGACAGAATCTGATTTTTGAAAATGAATGTGTCCCTATTCCGAGGGAGTATTTAACACACATATTTGAGCCGTTTTACCGACCCGATGACAGCCGTGACAGAAATACGGGCGGGAATGGTCTGGGCTTGTATATTGTTGATACGATACTGAAAACCCTGCAAATCCCATATAGATTTACTGCTATGGAGGACAATATGGGGATGCGTTTTACCATTGAATTTTAAAAAGTCTGATAAAAACCGTCTGTACGATAACAGGCGGTTTTCTTATGCCCCAATTTTCAAATAATCTTTAATGATTTTCATACGCCATTCATATTAGAATGATACTCCACTCACATGGGAGATATAGAATGTCAATACGAGCATACGAAAGGAGGAACGGATTTGAACAGCTATAAGAGGGCATTTTTTTATGTAGCAAGAAAGAAAGGAAAAAGTCTGACAATTTTTTTATTGCTGCTCTTGGTAACGGTGTCTGTCATGACAGGCATTTCTATCCGAAACGGGACAGAAAAAGCCGCCCAAACTTTGAGGGAAACAATAGGGGCATCTTTTACCATGAGCGGCAATATCGACAGTCTGAAATTTGATAGGGATGAAACAGGGTATAACGCAGAAAAAATCCCTGTCCCCTCTCAGACGGTTATGCAGATTTTAAGCATGGATGGCATAAAAGCGTACAATGCAGAACAGCATTCTCTTATTCAAGCGGAGGGGATAGATTATCTTTCTGGGATGCCAGACGGTAATCTTTCTGCAAATACGGACACTGCCTGTCAGATGGACTTTGTGAATGGAATTTTGGAGCTGTCGGACGGTAAGCATATCACCGCCGAGGACAAGAGAGCAGCGATTATCAGCGATAGACTGGCAGAGGAAAACCATTTAGGGATTGGCAGTGAGATTATCTTGAAATCAGCTTCCCAAAGCGGACAGGGGCAGATGAAAGTTCGGATTGTAGGAATCTATACCAGTGACAGCAAAATGGAATATGACGATGACACCATCTTTTCAAGCCATGATGTGTTTTGGAAATTATCTGGGCAGGAAACATCTGCTTATGCGGGAAACGTGACTTTTTATGTGAATGACCCAAAAGAATTGAACCATATTGTCATGCAGGTAAAACAGATAAGCTCCATTCAATGGGATGATTATTTTATCCAAATAAACGAATCGGAATATCGGGCAGTTTCGTATCAGCTTCAGACATTGGAAAGGCTTACGGGGATGTTGATTTTTGCAATAATGATTGTGAGCGTGATAGTAATTGCCCTTGTGCTTACGATGCGGATAAGGAATAGGATACACGAAGCAGGGATATTGCTTTCCATTGGAACATCTTCCACCGAGATTACCATGCAGTTTATTTGTGAAGTGTTGATGATTGTTCTATTGGTATTTATAGTTTCGCCTATATTGGGAAATTTTGTCGTAGGACTGGTGGAAACGGCACTTAGAAATATGGGAAATGCAATCAGTATGTCAATTTCACCTAAAGTAACACTGGTGCAGTTCCTTTTAGAAGCATTCATTATCGTAATTGTGGTGATTGCAGCAGCTTTGCCAGTTACCCGAATGAAACCAAAAGATATTTTATCAAAAATGAGCTGACAGGAGGATAAAAACTATGAGTATATGGAAAAGAGCCTTTTTATACGTCATACGGAAAAAGGTAAAAACCGTTCTTTTATTTTGTGTTTTGCTTGCAATGTCTACTTTTATT
>OFGF01000378.1_pt1 | contig 40305 bp, 30 predicted proteins | sample 1521711 | NCBI WGS metagenome assembly OFGF01 (sample SAMEA3504092, study PRJEB24116) | mouse gut metagenome | biome: mouse gut; feature: mouse-associated habitat; material: faeces | place: Denmark | collected 2011 | reverse complement strand
CCATGGCCGCGGTGCCCGCGGACCTCTACGAGTCCGCCAGCCTGGACGGCGCCGGACGGCTGACGCAGTTTTTTCAGATTACACTGCCGCTTATCTGGACCAATATCCGTACAACACTGACATTCTTTATTATCAGTACCATTAATATGGCGTTTCTGTTCGTTAAGGCCATGACTTCGGGAGGTCCCAACGGAGCTTCGGAGGTTGCTCTGTCTTATATGTATAAGCAGGCTTATACCAATTCCACCTACGGCTACGGTATGGCCATCGGTGTGATGGTATTCCTGTTTTCCTTTGGGCTGTCGGCGTTGGTGAACGCGGTTACGAAGCGCGAGCCATTGGAATTTTAAGGGGGGATCAGGATGGAACAAACAAAGAAATCATCTGGCGAGGCTTTATATAAAGCGTTTATTTATCTGGCGCTCATTTTGCTGGCCGTTACCATCATTATTCCGGTGGCGTGGGTATTTATGGCCTCTGTCAAGCAGAACAGTGAATTTTACGGGAACCCCTGGGCGCTGCCGGCAGGCGTTTATCTACAGAACTTTGCGGATGCCTGGAGCAAGGCGCGGATGGGTGAGTTTATGCTGAACTCGGTAGTTGTGACGGCCCTGGCTCTTGTGATTCTGCTGGCTGTGGCGCTTCCGGCTTCCTATGCGCTGTCGCGGTTCGAGTTTAAGGGGCGGAAGTTTTTAAATGCACTGTTTATGGGAGGACTGTTTATCAATGTAAATTACATTGTTGTGCCCATTTTCCTTATGCTGGTGGACGGAGACAAGTTTTTGAAGGGGATTTTCGGAAATGGATTCTTTTTGAATAATATTTTTATATTGGCCGTAGTGTATGCGGCCACGGCACTTCCCTTTACGATTTATCTTTTGTCCAGTTATTTTGCGACGCTGCCCCATGATTTTGAGGAGGCGGCTTACATAGACGGAGCAGGATATTTTGCAACCATGGTGAGGATTATTTTCCCCATGGCACAGCCGTCCATTGTGACGGTGATTCTCTTCAACTTCCTGTCCTTCTGGAATGAGTATATTATAGCCATGACGCTGCTGGCGGATCCCAACGGGGCAAAGACGCTGCCCGTAGGTCTGATGCAGCTAACACAGGCCCAGCAGGCGGCGACGCAGTACGGTCAGCTTTATGCCGGTCTTGTACTGGTTATGCTGCCCACACTGATACTTTATATCTGCGTGCAGAAGAAGCTTACACAGGGCATGACTCTGGGCGGACTGAAAGGATAAGGTGGGAATATGAATTATTGGAAAGAACATGCAAGTCTGCGCGTGACATTAATTGGTTTATTTTTTATAATAGGTTTGGTTATGGTTGTCGGCGGATGGAAGATGACAGGGAAAATGACCGGTCTTGTGCTGATGCTGATAGGCCTGGTGCTTCTGCTGGCTGCTTTGCTGATTTACAATAAGGGCTTTGATTAAGGACAAGAATAGAACGAGGTATATGAAATGAGCAACCAAGATAAGAACAGAGGCAGAGTAACGATACCCACGGATGTGGACGTGGTTCCTGCCACCCTGGAGCTTTTGGAGCGCTGGGGAGCCGATGCCATCCGGGACTGTGACGGGACAGATTATCCGGAGGGGCTTAAATCCGTGGATGCCAAAGTGTATTCCACCTATTATACAACACGGAAGGATAACGCATGGGCCAAGGCGCATCCGGAGGAAGTACAGCAATGCTACATTATGACGGGGTTTCATATGGCGCAGGAGGGAGCTTTGTCCATTCCGCTGATGTCGGGCATCAGTAAGGAGCTTTTGATGGTGAATACCCGGGATGACAGGAAGCGCTGGTGGGAGGTGATGGACCGTACCACCGGGCAGCCGGTGGCCCCCGGGGAATGGGATTATTGCGAGGAAGAGGGCTGCGTGATTCTGCCGGAGCCGGTTCCCTATCATGAGTATACGGTCAGCTTCCTGGCTTACTTAATCTGGGATCCGGTGCATATGTACAACGCGGTGGTTAATGAATGGAAGGATTTTGAGCACCAGATCACCTTTGACGTACGGCAGCCCAAGACTCATGCTTACACTCTGGAACGGCTGAAAAGGTTTGTGAAGGAGCACCCTTATGTGGATGTGATCCGCTATACAACCTTTTTCCATCAGTTTACTCTGATTTTTGACGAGCTGAAGCGGGAAAAATATGTGGATTGGTACGGCTATTCCGCGTCCGTCTCTCCCTATATTCTGGAGCAGTTTGAGAAGGAGGCGGGATATCCCTTCCGGCCGGAGTATATTATTGATCAGGGCTATTACAACAATCAGTACCGGATCCCCTCCAGGGAATACCAGGACTTTGTGGCTTTTCAGCGCCGGGAGGTTGCGGCTCTGGTAAAGGAGCTGGTGGATCTGACTCATGAGCTGGGAAAGGAAGCCATGATGTTTCTGGGGGATCACTGGATTGGCACGGAGCCTTTTATGGATGAATTCAGGACCATCGGCCTGGATTCCGTTGTGGGAAGCGTCGGAAACGGTATGACTCTGCGTCTGATTTCCGATATTCCCGGCGTGCGCTATACGGAAGGACGCTTTCTGCCGTACTTTTTCCCGGACACCTTCCATGAGGGCGGCGACCCGGTGAAGGAGGCAAAGGAGAACTGGGTGACGGCCAGAAGGGCGATTCTCAGAAAGCCGATAGACAGGATTGGATACGGCGGGTACTTAAAGCTTGCCTGCCGATTCCCGGAGTTTATCGATTATGTGGAGGGCGTGTGCAATGAGTTCCGGGAGCTGTATGAGAATATCAAAGGCACGGAGGGCCTCTGCTATAAAAAGGCGGCGGTTTTAAACTGCTGGGGACGCATGCGTTCCTGGGGCTGTCATATGGTGCATCATGCTCTCTATCAGAAGCAGAATTACAGCTATGCCGGCGTAATTGAGGCATTGTCCGGTGCGCCCTATGAGGTGGTGTTCCTCTCCTTTGACGAGATTCGGGAAAATCCGGAGGTGCTGAAGGATATCGATGTGCTGATCAATGTGGGAGACGGGGATACGGCTCATACAGGCGGATATGTGTGGGAAGAGCCGGCAATAGCGGCGGCGATACACCGGTTTATTTACAATGGCGGCGGATTCATCGGCGTGGGAGAGCCTTCCGGTCATCAGTATCAGGGGCGTTACATTCAGCTTGCGTCAGCCCTTGGGATAGAAAAGGAGACAGGCTTTACCTTTGGATATGACAAATATAACTGGGAGGAGCACCGGGATCATTTTATTCTGGAGGACTGTCCGGGAGAGGTGGATTTCGGAGAGGGTAAGAAATGCATGTATGCCCTGGAGGGAGCCCGGATTCTCGTTCAGAGAGAAAAAGAGGTTCAGATGGCGGTGAACACCTTCGGGCAGGGCCGCACGGTTTATATCTCCGGGCTTCCCTACAGCTTTGAGAACAGCCGTATTCTCCACAGAGCGATTCTGTGGAGTACGGGGAGTGAAGACCTTCTTAAAAGCTGGTTTTCCGAGAATTACAATGTGGACGTCCATGCTTATGTAAAGAACGGGAAGTTCTGTGTGGTAAACAATACGTATGAGCCTCAGAGCACCGTTGTCTATAAAGGGGACGGCAGCAGCTTCCCGCTTGACCTGGAAGCAAATGAGATTCGATGGTATGAGATTTAGGAAAAGGTACAGGAAATAAATAAGGATCATGGTGTGAACTATGAGAGAAAGGCTGTTACGTGGGTAACAGCCTTTCTAAAAGGATTCTATGTCTGAATTTGTCTGAAATTTCTTAAAATTACCTCCTTCGTTTGACAAAAAAAGCAATTTCTCTTCTCTATAATGCACAACTACACAGGCACACACAGGGGATTATGCAACTGGAATAGGAGGAGTGGAAAATGAAACAGGAAGAAGAACGTAAGGTGGGCTGCTGCGCCTGGCTTTACGGAGTGATAGCAGGCGGGTGCGTGGCTGCCATGCAGATAGGTGTAGGTCTTCTGCAGGTGGAGGGAGAATTTACCATTATGCTGGGAGCGGCCCAGGGACTTTTGGTCGGTTCTCTTACGGTAATCTGCGGCAGTATAATGGAATGGCTGCTGACGCCTCTTCCGGAAGAAGAGGAGGACAAGCCGCTGCACCCGGCCAGAGAACGGGTCAGGGAATATGAAACAGCCTTTCGAAGCCTGGCGGACAGTTTTTCGGGCCCTGCGTCTCAGGCAGGGATGACGGCGGAGGGGGCGGCGGTGCTGGACATGCCATCCAAGATGGATTTGCTCTGGAATACCCGTCTTAAGGAAAACAGGGCGGCCGTCGCCGTACAGCTCAACGAAATGGCGCAGATTATGACCGATACCGTAGAACATGTATGGGACACGCAGACAGATGAGAATTTGGAGCTTCACTTAAAGAAAAAGCTTCGTTCCATGGGGCTTTCCGTCCATGGAGTGCTGGTTTACCGTCAGGAAAATAAGCGTCAGGAGGTATATCTGACGGTAAATACAAGGCGCAGGCGATGCGTGGCCGTAAAAGAGGTGGCGGCGGCTCTCTCAGGACTGATGAAGAAATCCATGATGCCTGCCAGGGACAGCCGGGCATTTGTGGGAAGCGAGCGTATGACCGTTCAGTTTGTGGAGCGGACTAACTTTCAGGTGCTTTACGGAATTGAGAGAGCCGTAAAGGGAGAGGAACGTATCTCCGGAGATAATTTTTCTCTGTATCAGTGCAGAGAAGGGCAATTCATTGCCGTTCTTTCGGACGGGATGGGATCCGGAATGGAGGCTTATAAGGAAAGCGAGCTGGTGGTGGATCTTCTGGAACAGTTTTTGGAGGCGGGATTCACCAAGGAGACGGCAGTGCGCATGATTAATTCCGCTTTGATTGTGCGATCGGACGAGCAGGCATTTTCAACCATTGACATCAGCTCGCTGGATTTGTATACGGGAGTCTGCGAATTTCTGAAGGTGGGCGCCTCCACCACCTTTATACGGAGGGAGAATTGGGTGGAAACAATCACCTCCACCAGTCTGCCTGCCGGTGTCTTTCATAAGCTGGATCCGGATGCGGTCAGCAGAAAGCTTTACGACGGTGATATGCTGATTATGGTGACGGACGGTGTAATGGACGCGCTTCCGGCGGCGCACCAGGAGGCGGTGATGAAGGATATCATTATGGAGCACGATACGGGAAATCCGGGAGAGCTGGCGGCTTACATATTGGGGCGGGTGCGACAGTATCAGGAAAGAGAGCCGGCGGATGATATGACAGTGCTGGCGGTGTCGCTGGTAAAGTACTGAGAGCGGTCTTGCCGGTTGACTTTTTGCAGTGAACGCCTGTATACTGAGATTATCATTTCACAATGCAGGGAACTGCAGGAAGGGAGGCCGGGGACAGGCTATGGTTTCACGTATTCGTAGCTTTATTTTGGAAAATCAGATGATTCGGCCCGGAGATAAGGTGCTTGCGGGCGTATCAGGCGGTCCGGATTCCGTCTGTCTGCTTTTTGTGCTGCTGCAGCTTCGGGAGGAGCTGGATTTTGAGCTTATGGCTGTTCATGTGAACCATGGTCTGCGTGAGCAGGAGGCGGATCGGGATCAGGAATTTGTAGAAGAGCTCTGCGGGAAGCTGGGGGTCCCCCTTCGGTGCCGGTTCCGGGAGGTCAGAGGAAGAGCCGCGGGGGAAAAGCTCACTCTGGAGGAGGCGGGCAGGCTCTGCCGGTATGAAGTGTTTCAAAGAGAGGCGGAGCGCCATGGCTGCAATCGAATCGCGGTAGGCCATCATGGGGACGATCAGGCGGAGACCATGCTGTTTCATCTGTTCCGCGGAACGGGGCTTAAGGGACTGGCGGGCATGGAGCCCAATCGGGGCGGCCTAATCCGGCCTCTGCTCTGCGTGGAACGCCGGGAGATTATGGAATGGCTTCGCGCTCAGGAGCTTTCCTGGTGCGAGGACAGCACCAATCAGGAGGAGAACTATACAAGAAACCGTATTCGCCATACGATTTTGTCCTGCGCCAGAGAACAGATCAATGAGGGAGCGGTCCGCCACATGATTCGAACGGCGGAGGAGCTGTCAGAAATAGAACGGTTTTTGGAGGAGGCTGACGGGAAAGCTTTCCGGCTCTGTGTCCGGGAGGAGGAACGGGAATACTTTATTTTTGAGGAAGCGTTCCGCAGGCTGCAGCCGTTGCTCAGGAAACGTCTTATACGCCGATGCCTGGCAGGGCTGGGGGGCGGCCTTAAGGACCTGGATCGCCGGCACATTGAGCTGGTGGAGGAGCTCTTTGAAAAACGGACAGGAAGCCGCCTGTCTCTGCCGGGAGGAAGAACAGGGATCCGGGAATACGGCGGTGTGAGCTTGAGATGGGAAGAACCGGAGACGGAGCGGCAGGAGATGGAGGAGCTGCCCGCGGTGGAGATTCCGGGAACCTGCGGGGTGGGAGATGTAAGATGGTTTTTTTCCCTGGAAAATGCGCAAAAAGATCAAATAATTCCCGAAAAAGCGTATACGAAATGGTTTGATTATGATAAAATAGAAAATTATCCGGTTATTCGCAGGCGTATGTCCGGAGATTATCTGGAAATTAACCGGGAGCACGGGCATAAAAAGCTGAAGGATTATTTGATAGACGCAAAGGTTCCGGCAGAAGAGCGTGACAGGCTTCTTCTTCTGGCGGACGGCAGTCATATTATCTGGATTCCCGGTATGCGCATCAGTGAATACTATAAAGTGACGGAAGATACGAGACAGATTTTGAAAGTACAAATATACGGAGGAAAAGAAGATGGCGGAGAAGATCCGAGTGATGATTCCGGAGGATGAAGTGAATGTCAAGATAAAGGAGCTGGGCAGGAAGATTAGTGAAGACTTTGCCGGTCAGGAGGTTCATTTAATCTGCATTTTGAAGGGAAGCATTTTTTTTGTCTGTGAGCTGGCGAAAAGAATCACCCTGCCTGTTACCATAGACTTTATGCAGGTTTCCAGCTACGGGGCGGAAACGAAGTCCAGCGGAGTGGTGCGGCTGAGCAAGGATTTGGATGAGCCGCTGCAGGGAAAGAACGTAATTATTGTTGAGGATATTATTGACTCCGGCAGAACCCTGAACCATCTGGTTAATCTTTTGGGGCAGAGACATCCCAAGAGTATGACCATCTGTACGCTTCTGGATAAGCCCTCGCGCAGAGTGGTGGAGGTAGATGTGAAGTACACGGGATTTCAGATTCCTGATGCGTTTGTGGTGGGCTATGGGCTGGATTATGACCAGAGATATCGGAATCTTCCGTATATTGGCGTCATAGAATTTGTAGATTAAAAACAGTAATATCCTTCATGACGGCGCGTTTTGAAGGGTATCACGGGACTGAAATGGAGGAAATGCATTGAACAGCAGACAGTACCGGGTAACATTTTTTTACCTGATTATTTTGGCCATGCTTCTCTTCTTTCTTTCGGAATTTGCCAAGAGGTCGGAGATGCAGAATCTCTACACCTACACGCAGTTTCAGGAGGATGTGGAGAAGGGAGATGTGGAGCGGGCCGTAATTATACAGAACCAGACGGCGCCCACAGGAATTGTGGAGCTGGTGAAGAAGAATGGCTCCGCCGTTAAGGTGAATGTACCGGATACGGTGGAGGCGGGAAGACTGCTTCAGAAAGCAGGCGTTATGGTGGCCTACGACAATGTGAGAAGCCAGAGCTGGGTTCAGAGTCTGGGGATTCCCCTGCTTGTAGCCGTTGTGGTGGTCTTTGCTATGATGATGCTTATGAACCGCCAGGCGGGCGGCGGCAACAGCCGGATGATGGATTTCGGTAAGAGCCGGGCCCGGATGACCACACAGGAGCAGATCCATACGACCTTTAAAGATGTTGCGGGGCTTCAGGAGGAAAAAGAGGAATTAAAAGAGATCGTGGATTTCTTAAAGATGCCTCAAAAATATATTCAGGTGGGAGCGCGGATTCCCAAGGGTGTTCTTTTGGAAGGCCCCCCGGGAACCGGTAAGACGCTTCTGGCCAAGGCGGTGGCAGGGGAAGCAGGAGTTCCCTTTTTCAGCATTTCCGGTTCGGACTTTGTGGAAATGTTTGTCGGTGTCGGTGCGTCCCGTGTACGGGATTTGTTTGAAGATGCCAAGCGCAATGCGCCCTGTATTGTCTTTATTGATGAGATAGATGCTGTGGCAAGGCGTAGGGGCACAGGTATGGGCGGAGGCCATGACGAGCGCGAACAGACCTTAAACCAGATGCTGGTGGAGATGGACGGCTTTGGTGTCAATGAGGGTATAATTGTTATGGCGGCAACCAACCGTGTGGACATCTTAGACCCTGCGATTATGCGGCCAGGCCGGTTTGACCGTAAAATACATGTCGGCCGCCCGGATATCGGAGGCAGGGAAGCGATATTAAACGTACATGCCAAAAACAAGCCTTTGGCAGAAGACGTGGATCTAAAACAGATTGCCCAGACGACGGCAGGCTTTACTGGGGCGGATCTGGAAAACCTGTTAAACGAAGCTGCAATCAATGCGGCGAAGGAAGACCGGGCGTTTATTTTGCAGAGCGATATCCGCAAGTCGTTTGTAAAGGTTGGGATCGGCGCCGAAAAAAGGAGCCGCATCATAAGCGAAAAGGAAAAACGGATTACGGCTTTCCACGAAGCGGGGCATGCGATTTTATTCCATGTGCTGCCAGATGTGGGGCCTGTCTATTCGGTATCCATCATACCGACCGGATCAGGGGCTGCAGGCTATACGATGCCGCTTTCGGAAAATGACGAGATGTTTAATACAAAAGGCCGTATTTTACAGGAAATAGTTGTAGATCTCGGCGGACGTGTAGCGGAAGAAATGATTTTTGACGATATTACGACAGGGGCGTCGCAGGATATCAAGCAGGCAACCCAGCTGGCAAAGGCAATGGTAACTAAGTATGGTATGTCAGACAACGTTGGCCTTGTCAATTATGACAGTGAGGACAACGAGGTTTTCATCGGCAGGGATCTCGCCCATACCAGAGGGTACGGAGAAGGCGTAGCCACCAGGATTGACGAGGAAGTAAAACGGATCATTGACGACTGCTATGCCAGGGCAAAGAAAATTATAAATGAATATGAAGATGTGTTAAATCGATGTGCAGGGCTTTTATTGGAAAAAGAGAAGATCAGCAGGGAAGAGTTTGAAGCGCTATTTAGCAGTTAATGGGAAAATATGTGCAATGTGCATAAAAATATAACGCATATATTGTGAAGTTTGTGCACACTTATCTTGCTTACGGTGCTATTATAATACTCGTAAAAACCCCCAATACATTATATATAGTTTTTGCTACACCCCATAGTAAAAATACCTTCTCCTAAAAAGACAGCATATAGATGCTGTCTTTTTTATTTATATTTATCAAGCGAAAAAGAGAGGACAACACGATATGAAATATAAATCAATGCAGGAATTAAATAAGGTACATCAATATATTATGCAGATGCGGCCTATTTTACGGAAGGAAGCATTGTTCTCGGACGGGACGAAGGATTACCGGATTCCGCCCGAGCCAAAGGAATACGAAGAGGTTGCAATCCGTTTCCGGACAGCACAGTATAATGTAGATATGGTATGGCTTTGGGCAAATGGAAACTGCTACCAGATGCACGTTGCTGAAAATGACGGTACGTTTGATTACTATGAGGTCCGGGTACCGCTTGGGGCAGAAGCGGTTTCTTATTATTTTGAGATTTTATCCGGGCAGGTACAGTGTTATTATGACCGCTATGGTGTTTCCAGGGAAATTAGGGAGAATTATTTTTTCAGGATTACCCCGGGATTTAGCACGCCGGACTGGGCAAAAGGGGCGGTAATGTACCAGATTATGGTGGATCGTTTCTGCAACGGGGACGAATCGGCCGATGTATTAGACGGGGAATATTTTTATATCCATACGCATAGTAAAAAGGTTCCAAAGGAACAGTGGGATAAGTGCCCGGAGAACTTTAGCGTAGGGGAGTTTTATGGGGGGGATCTGGAAGGCGTGCGCAGTAAGCTTGATTATTTGTCGGCCCTTGGCGTGGAAGTCCTTTATTTTAACCCGCTTTTTGTATCGCCCTCCAACCACAAATACGATATTCAGGATTATGACCACATTGACCCGCATTTTGCCAGGATTATAGAGGATGAAGGCGAGCTGCTGGCAGAAGGTGAGCAGGATAACAGGAAAGCGACACGGTACTGCAGCCGTGTCACCAGCCAGAAGAATTTGGAAGCCAGCAACGCTTTTTTTGCCGATTTTGTGAAAGAAGCCCATAGCCGGGGCATGAGGGTGATTTTGGATGGTGTATTCAACCACTGCGGCTCCTTCAACTGCTGGATGGACCGGGAAAGGATTTATGAGGGAAAGGAAGGGTTTTTGCCGGGGGCATATGTTTCAAGGGAAAGCCCGTACCGGAGTTATTTTAAATTTAAAGAAAACGATGAAACCTGGGAGCATAACAAGGAATATGAGGGCTGGTGGGGGCATGATACGCTGCCCAAGCTCAATTATGAAGAATCAGAAACACTGCGGGCTGATATTCTTAGGATTGCAAGGAAATGGGTATCTGAGCCGTACTGCTGCGATGGGTGGCGGCTGGATGTGGCGGAAGATCTGGGGCATACAAAAGAGTATAACCATAAGTTTTGGCGGGATTTCAGGAAAGCGGTAAAGGACGCGAACCCAGACGCCATTATTTTAGCAGAGCATTACGGTGATCCAAGGGAATGGCTGGCAGGCGATCAGTGGGATACTATTATGAATTATGCGGCGTTTATGGAGCCGTTGACTTATTTTTTGACAGGAATGGAAAAGCATAGCGATGAATTTTATCCGGAACGCATCGGCAGGATCAACGAATTTGAGGGGGCGATGCGCCATTATATGGCAAGCTTTATGACACCGTCGCTGCAGTGTTCTATGAATCAGCTGTCAAACCATGACCACTCCCGGTTTTTGACCAGGACAAACCATAAAGCAGGGCGGGTAGAATTTTTGGGCCCGGCCGCTGCAAGCGAAGGCGTGGATTACAGGGTGATGCGGGAAGCGGCTTTTATCCAGATGACCTGGCCTGGCGCGCCTACGCTGTATTATGGGGATGAAGCGGGGCTTTGCGGCTTTACGGATCCGGACAACCGCAGGACTTATCCCTGGGGGAACGAGAACCAGGGGCTGATTGACCTGCACCGGGAGCTTATACTGATACATAAACAGAATGAAGCTTTTCGGACGGGATCGTTTTTGTTTTTGGACGGGGAAGACCATTTTTTGTGTTATACGAGGTTTACGAGGGCGCAGCAGTTTATTGTGATTGTGAATAACGACGACATAGAGCGCGGAAAAGAGCTTGCGGTTACGGCGGCGGGGATACCGCTTGAAGCAAAGCTTAGGCGTGTGATTATGACGACAGAGAATGGGTATTCAAGGATGCCGCAGGATTACGAGGTGAGCCGGGGCAAGGCTTTTGTGTCAGTGAAGGGCAAGTCGGCCATGATTTTAAGACGGGTATAAAAAATTGGTTTTTTTGGGAAAATTACTTGAAAAAAACGAAGTGGTATGGTAAAGTAAATTATTGCCAGGGTATCGGGATGATGCCCTGTGAAATGGGCAGATTCCCGAGTGGCCAAAGGGGACAGACTGTAAATCTGCTGCAAATTGCTTCGGTGGTTCGAATCCACCTCTGCCCATTAGAATTCATTTGAGACAGCTTTTGGGGCAAATGCCCGTAAAGGCAGCTCAATGGAATATATGCCCGCGTGGCGGAACTGGCAGACGCGCAGGACTTAAAATCCTGTTGTAGCAATACAGTACCGGTTCGATTCCGGTCGCGGGCATTATTTATTTAGAACGTATCTAGAGCGTGTTTGAAAGATCTTTTCCGGCGTCTGCATTCGCCGAAAAGCATTTTTAAACACGCTCTAAAATTTATATATGCTGGATAGGAAGCACAGTTGGCGAGACAGCAAATGCCGCATCAATATATTTCCGTTTTTTCTAGAAAATGGCTTAAGAAAGAAGTTATATTAGCCGATAAAATACACGTTAACTATTATTAGAAAAATTAGGAAAGGAAAGTGAACATGAAAAGATTGATGGCAGCATTGCTCACCGGCTGCCTGGCATTCCAGGCATGGATAGGCGTTGCTACGCCTGTTTACGGGGCAGAAGTTCCTTCGGGGACAGCTGTGGAAAGCAGCTCCCCAGGCCAACCGGATGCCCTGGCGGATGAGGAAGACGTAAGCCACTCCGGTACAGTAAGCCGGGCGGCAGGACAGGAAGAAAGTATCATAGAGGTTGAAGTCCGCTCCTTAGAGCGTTTTCCGCTGAAGGAAACCGCGCAGGTAGTGCTGCATGGCAGCGGCGGCGAAGTTGTAAAATCTGAAGCATTGGATTTTAGCGGCTCGGACGCTTCCTCCAGGACAGCCAAGTTTGATGTTGCGGCAGGGGACTATACTGTGGAGGTGTCCGCGCCTAAATTTGCATCCTACACGCAGCAGATCCATGTGGACGCTAATTGGAGCAACCGCATTCTGGTCTGCACGGCACTGGAGGAAAACGAAGGCGGCAATACAGCGGGGTGGCTTTGCCCCGGCGATGTGGACGGAGATGGAGAAGTAAGTGAAGCGGATACCAAAGCGCTTACCAATGCTGTCCGGAACGGCTCCGTTGATACGAAATATGATTTAAACAGCGACGGCAAAACCGATTTGGCAGATTTGCAGTCTGCCGTGCAAAGCCTTGGGGAAAGCAGTGTATCCCAGATACAGAAGCGGGCGCTGCTTCAGAATGCGCAGGCAAGCGAGGGTACGACGGTAGAGGGCAGCATAGAGGACTTCTTAAACCATACTGGTGCGATTACGTTAAAGCCTGCTGATGCAGAAGCGCAAATCTCCAAGGAAAATCCGGTAGGGATGGAATTTGTACTTGCACCAGAGGAGACGGCAGATCCAAAAGAGGTTCCAGAAATTGGAGGACTTACCATCCATGCTTCGGGTGATCTGGATGAGGATGGTAATGTTGTCAGCGATATATCGGACGGGGAAGCCGTTATTGCATATTTGGATGCGGATGGCAACGAACAGGAAGAGGCTATTCCCTTAGTGCCGACACAGGCGCCAAAGGGCCTTCTTGCTAAGCTGAAACGGGCGCTGACAAGCTTTTCAATTGTTTCGGGCGCAAGCGTTACCGTAGAAGCGGACGGTTCGCTTGTGCTTGATTTTGGGGCGCAGGTTGCCGTAAAACGCGTAATGATTAAAATTACCGGGACAAGGAAAACGGAACCGCTTGTTAATATTTCCAAGGTAGAGTTTGTCAATAACATGGAAGATAGGATTCCGGCGCCAAAGCTTGACATTCCGACGTTAAATGCACCGGTATCAGGCGATAAGAGCCTGACCGTGTCATGGGACGCGCAGAACAACGTAAACGGGTATGAGGTATATGTGTCCGGTCCGGTTAAAAATCAGTCCGGCAACGAAACACAGATTATTCCCGTTTCCGAAACACAGTATGTAATTTCCGGCATTAACGATAAAAAAATGAAAAATTTCGAGAGGTATACGGTGAAGGTGCGTTCCGTAAACGGCGACTGGAGCAGTCCCTGGTCCGGCGAGCAGATCGGAATACCCAAGCCGCAGAAGCTGCCGGCTCCTCCGGATCTGGTAAATGCTGTAGGCGGGTATCGGCAGATTACCGTTTCCTGGAAGGATATGGACGACGCCGCCGGATATATGGTATATTACAAAAAGACCGCGGAAGCGGACAGCGCATTCCGCCCGGTTGTAGACGGGTTTACGCCGGTAACAGCAGGAACCGGCAAAATAAACGGCACAAGCTATGTGATTTCCGGACTGGAGGACGAGGTGTCCTATACGGTATATGTGATTGGATGGAATGAGCTGGGCTGGGGAAGTCCGTCGCTGCATTCTACGGCAGAAACCATCAGTACGGCGCTGCCGCACCTGCCGGAATACAAGCTTTTAAATACCTCAAACGGCCCCGGCAAGGTGACGGCACATATTACGGCTGCGACATATGGCGGACATAGTAACGCCCATATGGAAGCAAGCCCGCTGGATACGGCCGATTCCAACCCGAAGAGCGCATGGGGGATTGTAGACGACGATTACGGCTCTTATTGGACAAAGTCCGACTGGGACGACGGCGTGGCATATCCGGCAAATGACAGAGGGATGTATGTGACACTGGATGCGGATTACCAGATGGATTATATTACGTTTGCAGCGGCAAACGCCAAGGATTCCATTCCTTATGTTAGGGTAAGGTACTGGGATTCCAAGGAGCCAACTAAGGATAAACTTGCGTCTGCGCAGATAGTTGAGCGCAGGGATGAGCACAATAACCAGTACTTTTTGATCAGGATGGGGGAAACCATTACCGCAAACAGAGTCCACATCAGCCTGGGCAGGCCCTATGGGAATATCAAGATGATGGTCGGGGAAATGCGTTTCTATCAATACGATTCGTTAGAGCACGACATCATGGCGCTGTATGTGGATGAGATGCATACCACCCTGCGGGACGATGTGACGGGAGCAACGCTGGATGCTTTAGAAGCGCGTCTGGAAACGGTGGACGAAGCCAGCGGCGAAAAACATATCTTGTATAACGAGTTAAAACTGGAGCTGAATGCGGCCCGGGATATTTTATCCTTAAACCTTTCTCCTGCTGTTGAGGTGGACAATAAGATTACGGCTTCTAAGGACGGGCACCTGGGCTTTGGCGGCCTGAATCCATGGCAGCCGCTCGGCAAGGTTGCATACGAAGGGGAAACCATTATTGTTTATGTGGGGCATAACACGAAGCGGGTAGGCGAAAACACCAATCTGCGCCTGATTGCCACACAGCATCATGCAGAGTCAAACTGCCCGCTGGACGGTGCGAACTTAAAAGTCGGAAGAAATGAGCTTACGTTCCGCAAACGCCTTTCTTCCAACGATTTCGAGCATGGCGGCCAGCTGTACGTTCAATACCAGGCGAATAACCCGTCGGATAAATACGCCATCCGCATTCAGGGCGGAGACAGCATCCCGGCCCTGGTGGTAAACGGCAAGACCGGGGAGGAACGTACGCAGGCGATCCGCCAGTATGTAACCGACCTGGAGCGCTATGTGGGTACCATTGAAACGACCCACAACAAGCGGCATTTGGGGACTCAGAATGTAGATTATGCGTATGATCAGGCGAACTGCCTTTTGAATGCGACGGATATTATGATGGATCAGATGATGTATTCCGTGCCCGCGACACAGGTTTGGGCAGGCATCAAAAATGCGGCGGATAAGGTAACGAAACTGGATAACGCATTAAAGGCGATGGAAGACACCATGACGCTGTTTTACCAGCACAAGGGGTTAAGTAATTCGGCCGGAACAGCCAGGGGCAACAATGCACTTCCGGCGCAGCATTTGAATATCCGTTACATGCGGATGTTTGCCGGCGCGTTTATGTATGCTTCCGGCAACCATATCGGAATCGAATGGGGGTCTACGACGCTTGTCAGCAGCCCGAACGACTGGAACGGCTTTGGATGGGGGATTGCGCATGAAATCGGCCATGACATCAACCAGGGTACCTATGCCGTTGCGGAGGTTACGAACAATTACTATGCACAGCTTCTGACCGGAACGGAACGGTACAAACAGGAAAATGTATACAAAAAAGTAACATCCGGCACAACCGGGCGGGCATCCAATGTATTTACACAGCTTGCGTTGTACTGGCAGCTTCATTTGGCATACGACAACCAGTTAGATGACAGACATATTTATGACGATTACGAGGAACAGTTTAATAACCTGTTCTTTGCAAGGGTAGATACCTATTCCAGGAATCCGGCAAAAGCGCCGCAGCCAGGCCTGACATTAAATGCCGGCGGGGATCAGAACCTGATGCGGCTGGCATGTGCGGCGGCCAATAAAAATATCCTGCCGTTTTTTGAACGCTGGGGCATGACGCCGGACGAAAATACCCGTGCTTATGCCGCTCTGTACGGTGAGCCCGAAACAAAGGCGCTTTACTATGTAAATAAAAACGCCAGGGATTACCGTGTGAACCATCCGGGTGAAGCGGGTACGATCAAAGATCAGGATGTAGTTACGGCGTCCGCTGCGGCGCACCAGAATTCCAATCAGGTTGAAATAAGCATTGCAACCAATCAGGACGCCAATCTGATTTTAGGTTATGAAATCAGCCGCAGCATGACGTCAAACGGAACCAAAGAAACCAAGGTTATCGGCTTTATCCCGATTGACACGGCGGCTTCCACCGTTTATGTGGATTCGATATCGGCGATTAACAACCGGGTGATGGAATATGAAGTACGTGCAGTCGACAAGTTCCTGAATTATTCCAACGCGGCATATGCCGGTGCAGCCAAGATAGAAACCGGCGGCGTATTGGATAAAACGCAATGGACTGTAGAGACGACGATGACATCACCGGACGATGTGGCGGTTGAACCGGACGCGGAAGATCCGGACAACGGCTTCGGCGCAAATATTGCGGGGAAAAAGCTGCACACGATTGACCGTGTCATTGACAACGATCGGTCAGAAGCGGGTACATACAACGGTGTAATCAGCGGCAATACGGCGCAGATTGTGGTGGATATGCACAAAACAGAGCAGGTAACGGCCTTTAAATACCAGGGTGATGCGCTTGGCAGTGTAAATGTAGACGTTAGCTTAGACGGTGAGAACTGGACGGCAGTAAAAACCGGCTTCCAGGGCTTAACTGGAGGCAGTGAGCAGACGATTTGGTTTGATTCCGTAAACGAAGAGGAACGGGACAGCTGGATCGGGACATACGACGCAAGGTATGTACGCCTGACTGCTACACAGGAAGGAAGCGTTTCCATTCAGGAAATTGAGATATGCGGCCCGTCGGGCGACAATCTGGAATTCATGCAGACCGCAGACGGCCAGCCGGCAATCGGCGTACTGAAAGAAGATTACCGGTACGGCAATGAACCGAAAGACGTAATACCAGGCGGCTCGCTGATATTTACCGGGAAGTACAAAGGAAATCCGGCGTACAACGTAGTGCTCCTTTACGATACGGAAGGGAATGTCATTGGGGCAAAAGACGATGTTGTAGAAGCAGGCCAGGTTATTTTTGCGGAAGTACCAAAACACGGCGAGTTAGGAGAAACCTCGGACGGTACATGGGTATACTATGTGGAACCTGGTCAGTGGAATCAGGAAACCTTACAGGCAATCAAGGGCGTACGCGGCGAGCTGTACCGTGTAGACAATGCGCTGACGAATGAAGGAGAGCGTATTGTCAGCGATACGCTTGTGATTACAATCCCGGAAAGCCTGCCGGACATCACGCTGACGGGAAAGATACCGGAGTAAACCCAATGGAAGGCGGCGGGAACGGGCATAAGCCGTTTCCCGTCAGCTTTCAAAACGAAGCATATATTGGCATGCATGACATGGAGGTATAAATGAAGAACTGGATGAAATCTACATTAATGGCCTTTCTTCTGGTTGCCGTGCTGTCTGTGACGGCATTGGCAGCGGGACTGGGCAGCGGCAGGCTTACAGCGAAAGAAAATGATGTAGCCGTGTCACTCAATATCCCGGAAGGCAAGGCGGAGGCAATTACATCTTTGCGCGTGAAACTCCGCGTATCCGTGAACAGCGGAAGTATGAAAGAGCCAGGCTTTCAGTTTGGGAAAGCGGTTAATAGCGTCGTAAAGGACGCTGCTATAGTACCAGGGGAAAAAGGCGGCTATATGGTTGACTTGATTGTATCTGGGAAAAAGGACCAGGCGATTTTTAACAATGAGGGCGATATTAGCTTAGGGACGCTGTCAGTGCGCCCAGACAGCGAAGCATATGATATTAAAGTGGAATTTGCAGGAATTAAGGCACAGGGCGATCAACCGGACGTATCCTATGTGAAAGCAGACGGGACATCGGAATTGTCTGTGCTGTTAGGGGATGCGGAGTCCGTGGTGTTAAAGAAGGATAAGGTGGAGCCAACAGAACCGACTGAGCCGACCGAGCCGACGGAACCATCAACAGAACCAACGACGGAACCATCAACAGAACCGACGACGGAACCATCAACGGAGCCAACGACGGAACCGTCAACAGAGCCGCCGAAGCCTGACGATCCAAAACCACCAGTTGTTGCGCCTATAACAGTAAGGACGCCTGAGTTGAGAGTTTCTGCAAAATCGGGATCTAATGTGGTCATGTTTACATGGACGAAGATTGATGAGTCAGATGGATATGTGCTTTATGTATATAACAGCGGTAAGAAGGAATTTGAGGCATTCCAGACGATTAACAGCCCGTCTGTTGTTGCATTTTCTAAGAAATACGCAAATGCGTCTACACAAAGGTTTAAGATTTGCGCATATAAGGTGGGCGCAGATGGGAACAGGGTATATAGCGACAGCAGCCCGGAAGCTAAGATTACAGTATGCCCGGCAAAGGTAAAAGGGGTAACTGCGAAGTTTAAGGGTACTTCTAAGGTAACAATTGCCTGGAAGAAGGTGAGCAAGGCAAAAGGATATCAGATTTACCGCAGCAAGAAAAAGAATGGGAAATATACAATTGTTAAGACGGTAAGAAAAGGCGGCACGAAAAAATGCAGCCTTACACATAAAGCTGGTAAAACTTATTACTATAAAGTTAGGGCTTATGTGGACGGGGTAAACGGAAAACGTGTTTATGGTTCGTTTAGCGCGGTGAAATCTCCAAAGAAAAAATAGCTTATAATAATATAGGAATCCCCCTGCGTACCCGGTTTGCCGGGTATAGCAGGGGGTTTTAGCATGGCATTCAACAACTTTACAAACCAGTTTCAACATGATATAATTTTTCCATCTATACAAGAGAAAGGATCAATATTTTTATGGACTACCAAACAGATTCTGATAACACTCAGTGTTCTGGAAAAGCTTCCAGCCAGATGGCGCTTGCGTCTATGATACTGGGCATTGTATGTGTCATTACGTCCGGGTGTATTTATCTTGCAGTAGTATGCGGAGCCCTTGGTATTATCTTTGCTTTTTTATCCAAAGGAGGCAGTGAACATATACCAGCACAGGCAAAGGCCGGGATTGCATTAAGCAGCTTTGGCCTGATCCTGGTGATTGCCATTTATACGGCAGCCTTTGCGTTTATTATGCTTCAATACGGAGGGATAGACGAATTTATACAAGAATATATGGAATATTATAACGGGGGATCATTAGAAGGGCTTTACCGGAATATGGGGATTAATTAAAATATATACTGTCAAGCATGTTTAAAAAATCGATTCCAAAAGCCGTCAAGGCAATGTTTTTGACGGCTAAATTGCTCACTACAATTCCCAATGCGCCCCAAAGGTATCCATTTTGGTAATGCATGCCTTCCCTTACCTTGTGGGACGTTATGTGGGACAATGTATGGGTAGCCATAAACCAAAGATAAAGTGCCGCACAGTAAGGCACAATAGGATGGTACAAAAAAGACGCGCCAATTTTCCCCTGAAGCAGGCATATTGCTGCCCTTGTTCCTCCGCACCCCGGGCAGTAATATCCCGTTAAAGAATGGAATATACAAGGCATCGAAAAAAATCCATGTACCCAAGGAGGGAAAATCCCCTGCAGCACCCAGATTAGGGCGCCGATGCATGGGAGGAATAATCCAGTTATGTAAAGGTTTTGTTCCAAATTTGCCTGTTCTTTCCGGTTCATAATAATACACTTTCTGTTATAGTAGGTTTTCGGCTCTTTTTATATGGAGCCTGTTTTATAACACAAATAAAGGAGGTATTTGACTTATGTCAGTATCTGCAAAAGAACTAAAACGCCGGTCAAGGGCAATCTTATCCGGCCGTTATTCATTGCCTATGGGTGCGTTCGCCGTATCGCAGGTGATTAGCACATGTATAAGCCTTCCCTTTGATATTTCTTTACAAAGCAATCCCACGGTATTTCAATTTATTATTTCAGAATTAGCCACCGCAATTATCTCATTGCTCTACATTGTATTAAAAGGGGGGCAGGCGTATGTGCATTTAAATATGGCAAGGGGAAAAAATGCGTCTATCGCTGATGTATTTCGTTATTTTAGCCGCCGTCCGGATCGTTTTATCCTTTCTGGGATTATTTTAATTGGGATTTTACTTCCTGTCGTACTTCCTGCGGCTGTTGTTACCATTTTGGCACTAACAAACGGTACAATAGGGATATATATTGCGGTATTCGCCATTTGGGCTGTTACACTTATTCCAATAATTGTAATATCCCTCACGTACAGCCTTACCATATACCTTTTGGTAGAACGTCCAAGTGCCAGCCTGCCTGATATTTTCCGGGAAAGCAGGCAGATGATGAAGGGAAATAAGCGAAGCAGGTTTTATCTGGGATTGAGTTTTTTTGGCATGTATTTGCTTTGCATCCTTTCATTAGGCATAGGGTTTTTGTGGATAATTCCCTACCGGAATCAGGCTTATACAGAATTTTACCTTAGCATTAAGGGAGAGCAGAGGGGGGAAGTGCGTAAGGAATGGGAGAAGTAATAAGGGGTTTATCCCATTCTTAGCCTTCTTAAGACTGTCCGGAGTGGATGGAATATCAGCTTTCCCCAATTATTTAATTCGTCACACTCTTTTTTTAGCTCTTGCATTTCCTGATACAGATAGTTTCTGGTACTGCCTATAAAGCGGATGATGTCATCGGCCATATATGGATTATCCTTCTGCCATTTTGGGAGATCATTTACTGTATTATCAAACAGCTTTGCCCCAGGCTCATGCAGGTACTCCTGTGCAACCTTTTGGTTTCCTGAACTGTATGTCTCTAAAATTTGCAGAATTTCTTTTTTGGAAAACATCTCGTTGGGATATTCCTTCTGTGAGATGTCTGAAAATTCCCACAGGCAGTTTACAATGAATAAACGCACGGATTTTTCTTTTAATTTGGGGAGGAAGTTTAGGGCTCGTTTGATTTCATGGGTATTTCCATATAGACCATAATTGCGTATTTCCTGCGTAATATGGTATTCTGCTGTAAAAGAAAGGCCCAATACCGACAAGAAATCGTGGTAAATATTGCCTCCTATAAACTTATCGGGTTCAAAACGACGGACGATAATATGTTCTTTGCCGATAATGGATGCCATTCTTTCTAGCTTTTCATAGTAATTGAGAAAAAATAAATCAACCCTGCCGAAATAATGCTCAAAAGTTTCTGTGACCCCGTCCTTTTTTACTATTTGGTTCCAATTGGAGGGGAAAAATTTATCTTGCCTTCTAAAGTACACAATAACACGGATTTGAAAGTTTCCTTTTTGGGCTTCTTTTGCCATAAGCTCCCAAAGATCCGGTTTTTCGCAATCCATACCGCGCCAAATACTTTCGTCGGAAAGGATGATATTATCGTGTGTTAAAAAAAGCTTATGCACCATCTGCATGCCGTCTTTAAAGTTTTGCTGCTCCTGCTCCAAATCCCTTTTTCCATTCCCGTCTTTTATCACGCCTAAAAGGAAACGTCCGTTATGTGCTTTTGCAATGCCAGGATAGCGGAACGGAAAGACCGGGTAACAATACCCATGGCTTTCCAATATGTTTGCATTTTCATAACAAAATGCCTGGATAGCAGATGATGCTGTTTTTGCCATTCCTATATGGATCCATAATATTTTCATATGCGTTTATACTCCCAGCCACCGTTTTATACGCCGAAAGAGCGTCTTAAAAGGATGGTTTACATGATTCCTAAAATTAGATAAGCTTTTGATTTCTTTTTTTAACTTCTGGTTTTCTTCCAGTAAACGGATTGCTGTCACACCTGCAAAACGGATCAGGTCATCATACATATAAGGGTTGTCCTTCTGCCATTTGGGCAAATCCGAAATCGGTTCATCAAACAGCTCTCCCCCCGGCTCCCCTAAGTATTCTTCTGCAATTTTCCTGTTGCCTTCCTGGTAGGTTCGTAAAAATGCTTCTGTTTCTTCTTTTGACATCATTTCTGAGGGATATTCCTGTTTTGAAACTCCCGAAATTTCCCAAAGGCTGTTGACAAAGAAAGTGTTCACGGCATGATTTGACAATTCGGGTAGGCTGTTTAATACCCGTTTAATCTCATGGGTATTTCCATACAGCCCAATATTGCGTACATCCTGTGAAATACTATATTCTTCTGTCAAAGAAAGCCCGACCGTCTCTAAAAAATCTGCGTAAAGGTTGCCCTGGGTAAAATGTTTTTTATCAAAACGCCGTACTGTAATGTTTTCTTTTCCAATTATACTGGCAATTCGTTCTATTTTCTCGTAATATTCCAGCCATATCCCTAAATTATCTTTTTCAAGGGCCTCTTGCAGGGTATAGTCTGCTATTGCCCCTGTTTTTGCTTTGACTACCTGGTTCCAGTGTGAAATATATAATTTATCCTGCCGCCTGAGGTATACAATCGCGTGGATCTGGAAACCTTCCTGTTGGGATGCTTGCTTTAAATCTGTCCAAAATGATTTTTTTACGCTATCCATCCTGCGCCAGATGCCTTCATCGGAAAGGATAATATCATCATAAAGCTTAAACAGCTCCCGCAGCTTCCCCATGCCTTCCTGATAGATTTCCCCTTCCCTTTTGACATCCTGTACGCCGTTTGCGTCTATAATCCTGCCAAGCAGGAAATGGCCGTTCCGTACCTTGGCAATCCCTTTATATGAATACGGAAACATGGGGTAACAATACCCCTTCTTTTCTAACAAACGCTGGTTCTCGCAACAAAAATTCTGTATGGAAGTTGTCCCTGTTTTTGGAGTCCCGATATGGACATGTAATGTTTTCATCACTTGCTCCTTCTATATAATTCATTCATTTTTTAAATACTTTTCAATTTCCCGCAGGATCTGGCTGACGCATTCTTCTACGCTATTATGTTCTGCATCTACTACAATATCGGGGTTTTCGGGCTCTTCATAGGGGCTAGTAATTCCGGTAAAATCAAAAATTTTACCTGCGCGCGCCGCTTTGTAAAGTCCCTTGACATCGCGCCTTTCACATTCTTTTAAAGAAGTGCTGACATAAACCTCAATAAAATTCTCACCGATAATCTGCTTAGCCTTCCTTCGGTCAGAACGGTATGGGGAAATAAATGCCGTCAAAACAATAAGCCCTGCATCATTCATCAGCTTGGATACTTCTGCAATCCTGCGGATATTTTCAATCCTGTCCTTTTCGCCGAAGCCCAGGTTTTTATTTAAGCCCATGCGGACATTGTCCCCATCTAAAAGCATAGTATGCTTTCCCATGGAAAAGAGCCGTTTCTCGAGGGCATTTGAAATTGTGGATTTCCCTGAGCCGGATAAGCCTGTCATCCAAATAGTAATAGCCTTCTGGTTTAACTGCCCTTCCCGAAGCTCTTTTGTGACGTCCATATTGTGCCAGGTCAGGTTGTTTTCTTTGGTGATGTTGTGAGCCACAATGCCGCAGGCGCTTGTCATATTGGTCAGGCGGTCAATTAGAATCAGTGACCCCAGATCCTTGTTGCCGGAAAACTCATCAAATACGATTTTGCTGCCGACTGAAATCTCACAAAGCGCGATTTCGTTCTTGCAAATTGTTTCTGCAGGGATTTCTGCCCCTGTATTGACGTCTATTTTGTATTGGATACCCATAATTGTAGCCGGAACCTGCTGTGTGCCGATTTTTAAGTAAAAATTCTTCCCGGCTGTTAGCGAGTTGTCGTCCATCCACAAAATAGAAGCCGCAAACATCGAGCCGACCTTTAATGGGTAATTCTTTTCTAGGACGCAGCCCCTTGATACGTCAATTTCCGTATCTAAGGAAATCGTAGCCGCACAGCCCTTTTTACTGTGCTGTACTTCTTTATCGCCCTGCAAAATGGAAGTTACCTTCGCAGTTTCACCGCTTGGCAAAACAGTAATCTCATCGCCTACGGATATACTCCCGGAAGCAATCTGCCCGGCGAAGCCCCGGAATGTGTGATCTGGGCGGCAGACCCTTTGTACGGGCATGGAAAAGTTTTTATTGCCTCCTTCTTCGGATACATCTACATTTTCCAGGTATTCAAGCAGCGTGCTCTTATGATACCATGTCATCCTGCCCGATTTGGATGTAATATTGTCGCCTTCTGTTGCTGACAGAGGGATAATGCGGATGCTCTCATAGCGGAATTCCGCCATCAGGACTTTGATATCTTTTTCAATGGCACGGAACCGGTCCTGCCTGTAATCTACCAGATCCATTTTGTTGACCGCAAATACAAAATGCTTAATTCCCATCAGGTTGCAGATCCGCGCGTGGCGCTTGGTCTGTGTCAGGACACCCTGGCTGGCGTCCACCAGTATAACGCAGAGCGAAGCAAATGACGCCCCGACAGCCATATTGCGGGTGTATTCCTCATGGCCGGGTGTATCAGCTACAATAAAGCTGCGGTTTTCTGTGGTGAAATAGCGGTATGCCACGTCAATTGTAATCCCCTGCTCACGTTCTGCCATCAGCCCGTCTAAAAGCAGGGAATAATCGATCCCGCCGCCGGCCTGCCCTACTTTGGAGTCCAACTGAAGCGCCTTTTCCTGATCGGCAAATAAAAGCTTTGCATCGTAAAGCATATGCCCAATTAAAGTAGATTTTCCATCGTCTACGCTCCCGCAGGTAATAAATTTCAATAAATCATTTTTCATATTAAAAATACCCCTCACGTTTTCTTTTTTCCATACTGGATGCGCCGCCATCTGAATCAATAACACGGCTTGTCCGCTCTGATTCCACCGCACCTAAAGTCTCGTCAATAATCTCATCCAAGGTTGTTGCGTTTGATTCAACGCCGCCTGTCAGCGGATAGCAGCCAAGTGTCCGGAAACGTACCATTTTGTGTTCTACCTTTTCACCTGGGAGCAGCTTAATCCGGTCATCGTCTACCATAATGATGTTGCCGTCACGGTTTATGACTGGGCGCTCTTTTGCAAAATACAACGAAACAATTGGAATTTCTTCACGTTTAATATACTGCCAGATATCTTTTTCAGTCCAGTTTGACAGAGGGAACACGCGGATGCTTTCGCCTTTGTTAATCCTGGTATTAAACAGCTTCCACATCTCTGGCCTTTGGTTCTTTGGATCCCAGGCATGGTTTGCATCCCGGAATGAAAAAATACGCTCCTTGGCGCGTGATTTCTCTTCGTCGCGCCTTCCCCCGCCAAATGCCGCGGTAAACCCATACTTGTCAAGCGCTTGTTTTAGGGCTTGTGTCTTCATAATATCTGTATAGGCCGAGCCATGGTCAAATGGGTTAATCCCCTGTGCTACGCCTTCCTGGTTGATATATTCGAGCATTTCGATGTTAAGCTCTTTGGCGGTCTGATCACGGAAAGTTATCATTTCTTTGAACTTCCAGGTCGTATTTACGTGTAAGAATGGAAAAGGGGGCTTTTCCGGATAAAATGCTTTCATTGCAAGGTGCAGCATAACGGAAGAGTCCTTGCCGATGGAATACAGCATTACTGGCTTTTCACATTCTGCGGCTACTTCACGCATAATGTATATGGCTTCTGCTTCTAATTCGTCTAAGTGATCCATAATGTTCTCCTTTAAAAATACTTTACTTATTATTATACTATATATTTGTTATTAAAACTATATTAAGGTTCCAATATTTGTCAATTATTTGGATTTTAGTGATATTACACAGTTATTTTTTCGGCAAATAAAGGGTAAATTCGCTTCCAGCCCCATACACGCTCTTTACCGCTATCCTTCCGCCGTGCTTTTCGGCAATTTTGCCTGAAAGTGCAAGCCCGAGCCCGAATCCTTCTGCATTCCTCGCTTTATCGCACTTATAAAACCTCCTGAATATTTTTTCTGTATTTTCGGGAAGGATCCCAATTCCATGATCTGTTACTTTTACAAAAACTTCATCCCCTTGTCCCCCTGTTTCTACTTCGACCTCTCCTTGAGGATGGCTGAATTTTACGGCATTTTCTACCAGGTTTTGAATGACAATAGCAATCAGGCTGATATCGCCTGTTGTAACTGCATCTTTTAGGTTAAGGCGTATTAATACAGAATCTTGTGCTTTTTCCTGTTGTTCTTCGCAGATAGATACGACAATCTCAGGCAGATCAAGCATCTCATCCCGTAACTGCATCCTGCCCTGTTCAAGCCTTGAAAACTTTAGCAATTTGGTTATCAGGTTGTTGAGCCGTTTCGACTGGCGGTATACGACATCCAAAACCTCGCGGTATTCTTCCTCACTGTCTGTTTTCCAGGCATATTCGCACTGCGCCATTACGACTGCTACAGGCGTCCGCAGCTCGTGCGCCACATCAGAGGTAAATTGTTCCTGCTGCTGGAAAGTTTGTTCTAAACGGTCGAGCATGCGGTTGTTGGCATTTGCCAGGACGGCAATCTCTTTGTACTGGTGGTCGCACCTCATCCTTTGGGACATATCGAGGCTTGTCCCTATGCTTTCTGCTGTATGGCACATATCCTTTAATTCTTTGGAAATCCGTTTGGAAAATATAAATTCAAAGGCCAGGATTATGCACAGGATACCTACCAGGCTGATGTAAGAAACCATTTCGATTTTGTAATAAAAGCTGTCTGCATCCGATTTTTTGAGTATGCCCCTCATAAATATGCCGCGGCTTTTTTTGTTTTTTACTTTTATTTTTCCGATCCGTACATCCCGGATATAATATTTTTGCCCATTGCAGACAACACAGCGGCTTAATTTATTTCTTATGAAAATTTTCTGCATGCTGTTTGCAGCTTCTTTTGGGTATTCCCCGGCAAGTACCTTGCCGCCCCGGCGGATAATGACAAACCGGACTTTTTCATCCTGGTACCGGAAATTTTCTGAAATTTTTAATTTTCCATTTCGGGTTGATATATGGAACAAGTTTGCGTCTATGCCCTTTCTTAATTCGCGTTTAATCTCATAATCAACGGCAGCGCTTGACAAAAAACGGATTAAGATTACCATAATTACGGTCATGGCAATCATGGCAATGGAAGGGAATATGGCAATATACCGGATAATGGATACTTGTTTTACTCGTTTTCCTTTAATATGTACCCCACCCCTCTGATTGTCTGGATCATTTTAAACTCAAATCCGTCGTCTATTTTTTTCCTTAGATACCGTATATATACATCGACAAGATTGGAGCTTCCATATCGGTCTATGCTCCAGATATTAGATTCAATCTGCTCCCTGGTAACGACTACGTTTTTGTTGCGTACCAGGTATAGCAGTACGGCATATTCTTTGGAAGAAAGCTCAATTGCTTTGTCGTTTCGTTTGACAGTGCAGGTATTACAGTCAATGACCAGGCCGCCGCAGGTGTATATGTTTTCCTTGACGTCAGCTTTTTTGCGTGTAATCATCCGCACTCTGGCAAGGAGCTCTTTAAATTCAAATGGCTTGACCATATAATCGTCTGCGCCAAGGTCAAGCCCCCGCACGATATCGTCTACATCGCTTTTTGCGCTTAAAAATAATACTGGCGTCAAAATACCTTTGCTGCGGGCTTTTTTTAAGATTGTAAAACCGTCCATTTTTGGAACCATAATGTCTAAAATTACACCGTCATATTCTGCCATGCACAGATAATCAAACGCACTTTCCCCGTCAAAACAGCTATCTACACAATAGCCCTCTGATTCCAATTCTTTTACAATAATCCGGTTCATATCTTTTTCATCTTCCACAACCAGTAAACGCATATTTCCTCCCGTAAATCAGTAAACCTGGCTGTTTTTAGGACAGGAAGGTTTACTTAAAATATCTCCATTTTACACAATTATACATTATAAAACAAACATTAAAATAGGATTAAAACAAAAACATGGTTGTAATTCAGAAAATTACCCTTTAGGGTTAATTGTATGGGGGGGGACGGCATAAGGTCCGCCAGGCAGGGATGGTCCTTAAAAAACAATTGACATGGCGTATTACAAAAAGTATAATGTTCCGTGGATACAGGAGGTACATGTCTATGGCAAAAATAGGACGGCCAAAATCGGATATAGTCAAGGATTGTATTATAACGATAAGAATGTCTCATGAAGAACGCGAAAAATTAAAGGATTACGCGAAAAAGCACCAGCAGACCATCACGCAGGCCATTAAGGCCGGCGTTGATTTACTTTATAAAACCAACAACCAGAAAACGGAGGAAACCAAATGGCACTCACCAAAAAACCCGTAACCGGGATGAAAGATATCCTGCCGGAGGAAATGCAGATCCGGGATTACGTTATCGGCGTCATCAAAGACACCTACCGAAGCTTCGGCTTTACCCCCATTGAAACCCCCTGTATGGAGCATATCACGAACCTTTTAAGCAAACAGGGCGGCGAAAACGAAAAGCTGATTTTTAAAGTGTTAAAACGGGGGGAAAAATTAAAAATGGAAAGCGCAAAGGACGAGTCCGATCTTGTGGATATGGGAATGCGCTACGATCTGACGCTTCCTCTAGCGCGTTTTTACGCCAACAACGCCAACAACCTGCCCGCGCCGTTTAAAGCGCTGCAGATTGGAAGCGTCTGGCGCGCCGACCGTCCGCAGAGGGGGCGTTACCGCCAGTTTACCCAGTGCGACATTGATATCCTGGGCGAGCCGTCGAACCTGGCCGAAATCGAACTTATCCTGGCGACGACGACGACGCTTGGAAAGCTGGGCTTTTCGGGCTTTGAAATCCGTATCAACGAGCGGCGGATCTTAAAGGCCATGGCGGCTTACAGCGGCTTTGACGAAGCGTCTTATGACAGCGTTTTTATTACGCTGGACAAAATGGACAAAATCGGTTTGGAAGGCGTGGAAAAAGAGCTGAAAGAAGCCGGATTTGCGGGGGAATCCGTAGACAGATACCTGGAACTGTTCAAAGCGGCGGAGCATGAATCCGACAGCGTAAAAGCCGTTTCCCTTTTGGCGGATCGTCTGGGCGGTCATCTGGAAGAGGACGTCCGGCAGAACCTTACGGAAATCATATCAAACGTAGATCAGTCCAAATCGGCGGATTTTAAAATGGTGTTTGATCCGACCTTAGTGCGCGGCATGGGCTATTATACCGGGACGATTTTTGAAATCGCCATTCCGGAATTTGGCGGAAGCTGCGGGGGCGGCGGGCGTTACGACAAGATGATCGGCAATTTTACCGGAAACGACGTGGCGGCATGCGGATTTTCCATCGGATTTGAACGGATTATCCTTTTGCTTTTGGAACAGGGGTATGAGATTCCGGGAAAACCAAAAAAAACCGCATATTTGATCGAAAAAAATTATCCTGCGGATAAGCTTTGCAGCGTCATTGAACAAGCGCAGAATGCCCGCGCCGCAGGGCGGCAGGTCTTAGTGGTGCGCATGAACAAAAATAAGAAATTCCAAAAGGAGAAGCTTTTAGCGGAAGGCTACGAAGAATTTGAAGAGTTTTTCAATCGATAGGAGGAGAGTACATGGCAGAATCAATGAGAGGGCTGAAACGCTCCCACCGGTGTACGGAGGTATCCGCGCAAAACATCGGACAAACAGTGACAATTATGGGCTGGGTGCAGCGCAGGCGCAACCTCGGCGCGCTTATTTTTACGGATATCCGTGACCGGAGCGGGCTGCTTCAGGTAGTCTTTGACGAAAACAGCGTGGGCAGCGCAGGCTTTTTAAAGGCGGGGACGCTGCGCAGCGAATTTGTCGTGGCGGTTGTGGGCAAGGTGCAGAAACGTACCGCGGCAGTCAATGAGAATTTAAAGACAGGGGATATTGAAGTAATTGCAGAGCAGCTGCGCATTTTGTCGGAAGCCGAAACGCCGCCGTTCCCGGTAGAGGAAAACAGCCAGACGAAGGACGAGCTGCGTTTAAAGCACCGTTACCTCGATCTGCGCAGGCCGGATATCCAGCGCAACTTAATGCTGCGCAGCCGCGCCGTACAGCTGATGCGTGAATTTATGGCAAGGGAGGGCTTTCTGGAAATCGAAACGCCGATCCTCTGCAAGTCCACGCCGGAAGGGGCGAGGGATTATCTCGTGCCAAGCCGCGTGCATCCGGGCAGCTTTTACGCGCTGCCGCAGTCGCCGCAGCTTTACAAGCAGCTTTTGATGTGTTCCGGGTATGATCGTTATTTCCAGATTGCAAAATGCTTCCGCGACGAGGATCTGCGCGCCGACCGCCAGCCGGAATTTACGCAGGCGGATATGGAGCTTTCGTTTGTGGATATGGACGAGGTGATGGAGGTCAACGAACGCCTGTTACAGTATGTGTTTCAAGAGACGATTGGCGTAGAGCTTACGCTGCCGCTGCCGCGGATGTCCTGGCAGGAGGCAATGGACCGCTTCGGATCGGATAAGCCGGACACGCGCTTTGGAATGGAGCTTTGCAATGTGTCGGAGCTTGTAAAGGACTGCGGATTCGGCGTATTTACCGGGGCGCTTGCGCAGGGCGGTTCTGTCCGTGGAATCAACGCAAAAGGGCAGGGCGCGATGCCGCGCAAGAAAATTGACAAGCTGGTGGAGTTTGCCAAAGGCTACGGGGCAAAGGGTCTGGCGTACCTGTCGGTGCAGCAGGACGGCACCTACAAGTCTTCGTTTGCGAAGTTTATGACGGAAGAAGAGCTTGCGGCGCTTGTAACGGCGTTAAATGGCGCGCCGGGCGACCTGCTTTTGTTTGCGGCGGATCAGAATAAAATCGTCTGGAACGTGCTGGGCGCGCTTCGTCTGGAACTGGCGAAGGAGCTGGATTTATTAAACCCGGATCAGTACAATTTCCTCTGGATTACACAGTTCCCGCTTCTGGAGTGGTCGCAGGAGGAAGAACGGTTTGTGGCCATGCACCATCCGTTTACGATGCCGATGGAAGAGGACTGGGAACAGGTGGATTCTAATCCGGGGGCGGTCCGTGCAAAAGCATATGATATCGTATTAAACGGCACGGAGCTTGGCGGAGGCTCCGTCCGTATCCATCAGAATGAGATACAGGAAAAAATGTTTGAAGTCCTGGGATTTACGAAGGAAAGCGCACATGAGCAGTTCGGCTTTCTGTTAGACGCATTCGAGTACGGCGTACCGCCCCATGCAGGGCTTGCATACGGCGTAGACCGTATGGTAATGCATATGGTACATGCCGATTCTATCCGCGACGTGATTGCATTCCCGAAGGTCAAGGACGCTTCCTGTCTGATGACGGAGGCGCCGGGCAAAGTGGACGAAAAGCAGCTTGCGGAACTGCGGCTTCGTATCGAAGAGTAAAGCGGCTCGAAGGTTTTGGATTCCGGGAAAATTTTTGCAGAAAGGAACGATGGGAGAATGAAAGAAAAAGGGAGATTCAAACAGTTTGCGGCAGCCGGTTTTTGTATGTTCGTATGTATTTTATTGTTACGGACGCCGGTGTCTGCAAAGACGGCAAATATAAAATGCGGGGAACACGCAACGGCGGTGCTGGACGATCTTGGAACGCTGACGATCGACGGAAGCGGCGATATGTATGATCAGGCGCGGATGGCGGAGCCGAACGGTTCCGATCATATATTTCAGGACATTTATACCGATGTATACCGGATTGTAATCGGCGATAAAATTACGCGGGTCGGGAACAAAAGCTTTACGGATTTCCCGAATGTGCAGAGCATATCCATCGGAAAAGGGGTAACGGCAATCGGGGAATGGGCATTTATGAATCTGGAAAATGCCATGTTTACCAGCATTGACATTCCTTCCGGCGTACAGACAATTGAGGATCGTGCGTTTGAAGGCTGCACGAACGTGACAGAGCTTTCTTTTCAGACGGGGTTAAAGAAAATCGGGAAATCGGCATTTGCCGGATGCCGCAGCTTGAAGCGGGTATCTTTGCCGGATGGGATAAACGCCGTAGAAGAAAAGGCGTTTTCTTACTGCAATCAGGATATGCAGGTTACCGTTCCGCAGAATATTGCAATTATTAAGGAAAAGGCGTTTTATAACAATGCAGCGTCCGGCACCATTACCGCAACGGTATATTCCCCGAATGTGGTACTGGGCAGCGACTGCTTCTGGTCTTCCAATACCAGGATAAAATGCTACCGCAATTCCACGGCGGAAAAATATGCCGCCCAGTACAGCTATGCCAGCAGTACTTACCTGGGAGTGGAAAGCAATCTGATTTTTGATGCGGCGGGAGGAACCTGTAAAACGGCGTCTATGCGTGTTACTTCGGAATATTACTATGCGAATCTGCCTTCAGCCGCCCGGGCGGGATATCGGTTTTTGGGCTGGTTTACCGAAAAGAAAGGCGGCACGCAGATAAAAGAGGGGGATTTCATTACTCAGGCCGCGGACAGGACCGTCTATGCGCACTGGAAGAAAATCTCCGTCAAAAAGGCCGCGTTTAAAAGCCTGACGAACAAAAAAGGCAAAAAACTGGCGGTTACCATAAAAAAGGTATCCGGCGCAAACGGCTACGAGGTACAGTACGGTACGAAGAAGAACATGAAAGGCGCGAAGATCAAGCGGAAAAACAGCACGGCGATTTCCGTCGGGAAATTAAAAAAAGGCAAAACTTATTTTGTACGGGTGCGGGCGTATCAAACGGACGGAACCGGGGCAAGGGTATATGGCAAATGGAGCGCAAAGAAACAGATTAAGATTCAGATTTAACGGGTGAGCGGACATAAGGCTTTCATTAAGACACAGTGTGCACATTTTCTGATTTCCGGCATAAGATATGGAAAAACGAATGGCAGGAGTAAACGCTTTGGCAACAATTGTAATAGATGCCGGACACGGCGGTTTTGACAACGGCGCCATGTACCGGGGCAGGAAGGAAAAAAACGACAACCTGGATCTGGCGCTGGCCGTCGGGAACCTGTTAAAACAAAAAGGATACGACGTAATTTTTACCAGGGATTCGGACGTGTACCAGTCCCCGTATGAAAAGGCCCAAATCGCCAATGAAGCCGGGGCAGATTATTTTCTTTCGTTCCACCGGAATGCGGCCGAGCAGGACAATACCTATAACGGCGTACAGACCTTGATTTACAGCTGGGACGATCCGCGGGCAGGGCAGCTTGCCGGGGTCATCAACGAAGAGCTGGAAAAGCTGGGCTTTCAGAATCTGGGGATTGAAGAGCGCACGGGGCTTGTGGTATTAAGGCAGACCGAGATGCCGGCGGTGTTAATTGAAACGGGGTTTATCGATCACGATAAGGACAACCGGATTTTTGACAGCCGCTTTGACGAAATTGCAGAGGCAATTGCGGGGGCGGTGGAACAAACCGTACCGCTGACACAGAATGCGGCAAGCCAGGAGCATAGAGACGGCAATAGCTACAGTGGCATGCAAATGGATAGCAATGCTGTATACGGCGTGGAAGCAGGGCGTTTCGGGTATCACACAACAGCAAATTTTTTGGCAGAACAGTTGGAGGATCAGGGATTTTCCAGTTATGTGTTTGAAGAAGACGGCATAGTACATGTAGTGGCGGGGAAAGAGGATTCCCTGGAAGATGCGTTAGAAATACAAAAAAAGCTGCGGGATTTAGGGTATCAGACGTTAATTATAGCGGCTAAGAGGGAATAATAAGGAATTCAATGGCACCATGCTCCGTTTATTGTGGCTTGTCCAATTAAGAATTGACAATAAATATCTCCACAAGTATAATGAACGTATTGAGGTAAAATGCCATAGCAGACGGAGGTGGCCAGATGAATGATATATCATGGAAGCAAAAAGCGGCAGCATGTTTTATTACCCTTTTTGTATTTATGGGCGTATTAGTTATGGGAGATGCAAAAGAGGTAAAAGCTGCCGGGGTGTCTTTGAGTGAGAAGGCTGTCACGATGGCGCCAGCTACGACAAAGAAGCTGAAATTAAACGGGGCGATCGCCAAAAAGGTGACATGGACTACTAACAATAAGAAAGTAGCCACGGTCAGCGGCCAGGGAAAGGTAACAGCCAGGGCAAAAGGTACGGCCAAAATCAAAGCCGCGTACAAGAAAAAGAAATATACTTGTACCGTCACGGTTGCATACGGGAAATATACTACATCGGACGGAATGCGGTATAAAGACATCAAGGGAAGCTTTGGACATAGTGGGCGCTGGTACAAAAAGAATGTGAACGGAAAAGAATATTATTACACAAGCACTGACGGCAGTGCCATATACTTTAAAGTTGTGGGCAGCAAATATGTGGATGTCAGCTTTGTAGCTCAGGTTGCAGCAGCGATACCCTATTATGCGTATTCAGTGGACGGCGGTTCAATGAAACGCCAGCTTGTCAGCAAAAACAGGCTGAACTTAGGGAATACGGGGACACATTATGTCCGCCTGGTTATTGATGCGATGTCCGAAAAAGAAAACCGTTGGGCAGGGGAAGCCGGAATCGGAATCGGCAGCATTGCGCCTGTAACAGCAGACGGGGCTGTAGCGGCGGTGAAGCCCGAGAATGCGACGATTGCTTTTTACGGGGACAGCATTACACAGGGTATCCGTGCATTAAATAAAAAGCTGACGCCTGCAGGGGCGAGCGCGACGCACAGCTTTGCCTGGTACTGCGCGAAGCAGTTAGATCTTGTGCCTTATTTTGCCGGGTTCGGGGGATCGGGTATTATCCAGCCGGGCTCGTTTAACAACTGCATCAATACTATCCAGAGCAATTCGGCATTCCATAAGACGGAAGGTTATGAAGCAGACGTGATTGTCGTAGAGCATGGGACGAATGATGTATATACCTATGGTGAAATATTTATAAACGAGTACAAACGTGTGCTGAACCTGCTGCACCAGAAGCATCCGGAAGCCAAAATTGTGGCTATGGTTCCGTTTACGCAGCTGCATGCGGATGAGATACGGGCAGCAGCAGCGGCTTATCCGAAGTGGTGTTCGGTTATTGAAACATCTTCCTGGAACCTTTCCTATACGGACGGGCTTCACCCCAATAAAGCAGGGGCAAAAAAAGCGGGGCAAAATCTGGCGAAGAAGGTCGCTTCTATCCGAAAGGTTACGTTGTATTAAAGATGCTGCCGGATTATATTGTAGTTGATCTGGAGATGACAGGGCTAAATCCAAAGACAGACCGCATTTTGGAAATTGGAGCCGTAAAAGTCCTGGGAAAGCAGGTAACGGAAGTGTTTTCAAGGCTTGTCTGCCCCGGACGTAAGCTGGATGAGGCTATTGTGGCGCTTACCGGGATTACGGATGAGCTAGCCGCGGAGGGGGATTGCCTGGACGATGCCGCAGGGGCGTTTTTAGAGTTTGCCGGAGAATTGCCCTGGGTGGGGCATAATGTGATATTTGATTATCAATTTATCCGGCAATGGGAGATCAACCACCGGATAAAAAGGCGGTGTTATGCCGTGGATACGTTAAAGATTGCGAGGAAATGCTTAGAAGGGCTTGAGCATAAATCCCTGGATTATCTCTGCGGCTACTATCATATAGAACGAAAGGGGCGCCACCGGGCATTAGAGGACGCCAAAGCAACGCAGCTCCTTTACGAAATCCTGGAACGGGGCTTCCTAGAAAAAGAGCCGGGGCTGTTTGCCGCAAAAGAACTGCAGTACAAGGCAAAGCGGCAGTCCCCGGCAACATCCAGGCAGATAGAATATTTAAACGGATTGTTAAAGCGGTATCAGGTAAAGCCCCCCATTCCTCTGGCACAGATGAGCCGTAGCGATGCGTCGCGGTTTACTGACCGGATAATTAGGGAATACGGCAAGCCGTCCCCTTAAGATTGATCCAGCTTTGGCAAAACCAGGCGGCGGAACGGCTCTTCCATACTAGAGACGGTATCCCGTATGGTGTTTATTTTTTCCGGAGTGCCCTGTTTTAGGTATAATTCGGCAAGCAGCAGGTAGATCCGGCTGGACTGGATCCGCAGCTCCGCCGCATACTCCAAAGCGGCAATGGCAGCGCTAGTATCGCAAAGCTCCAGCTGGCGGCTGGCATAATCTAAAAACAAGGCTGCGAGCCGGTGGTAATTGTCGTCATATTCGCTTAAGGCCGGCAGGTTGGCGGGTCCGTACATGAGCTTTAAATCCGTGTTGGAATACTGGGATAGGTTGATTATTTTTTGGTTGGACAACCCCTTTAATTCTGATTCTATAATATTTAGCTTTTCATCCGAAGAAACAGAATCGGGGAGGCGATCCGTGGTAAAAGGCAGGTAATTAAGGCCGGAGATATCCTTTTTGCGGGTATTATTTGCAAGGCGTTCCCGTTCCAAAAAGGATTGGTTGGCATTTTGCTGGTTCTGTGTCTGCTTGGTGCGTTTAAAGGCAAGGTATACTAAAAAAATGATAAACCATATAAAAATAATAGGTATTGGGAGTCTCATAGCTGGATTTCCTTTCTGTATAGTTTATTTAAAAATGAGGTGATAATATGTTGCATTTTTTCAGCCCAAAAAACAATCGGGTGATAGCAGGCGTCATTGCGGCGGTACTGGTGGTTTCTATGGTAGTCTCTGGAATTTTATCTATTCTGTTGTAGTGTTTTTGTCCTGTTACAAATATACAGAAATAAACGGGATCTGTCAAATATATTCGTTGATCTGCATCTTGAAAAAAGCAGGCCGGATGATTTAAAATGGAACTCATAACGATAAATCACAGAAAGGAAGGTACTATGAAAAAATATATCAAACTGCTGCCATTGTTTGCTGTGGCGTTTACTGCATGCGCTATTGGACATTCCATGATAACGGCAGACGCTGGGGAGGGCACAATAATCCCTGATACAGTCTATATTGGTGATATTGACGTTAGCGGCATGACGGAAGAAGAAGCAGGGCGTGCGCTGGATTCTTATGTCAATTCTATGCGCAATAAGGTATTTACACTGACAACCGGGGATAAGCAGATCCAGGTTTCGGCAGAGGATATGGGGTTATCCATTGCAGATACGGATTTATTGATTGAAGAGGCCATGAATATCGGCAGGACAGGCAATCTGATTGCCCGTTACAAAGATAAGAAGGATCTGGAAAAAGAACCTAAGAAATTTGACATTACTTTTGATGCCGACAAGGATAAAATCGAAACGCTGCTTGGCGTCAACGAGGAAAACCTTAACCAGGAAGCCGTAAACTGCGGTTTAAAACGGGAAAACGGCTCATTTACGATTATTGACGGAGCAAACGGGATCGAGGTCAATACGGCGGAATCTGTCAAGGTGATACAAGAATACTTACAGCAGGAATGGGATGGGGAGAATGCGTCCATTGACCTGGTGACGAAGGTTACTGAGCCGCTTGGGACAAAGGAAGAGCTCTCAAAGGTCACAGACGTGCTGGGGTCGTTCCACACTGATTACAGCTCTTCGGCTGCTGGCAGGGCTAAAAACGTAAGGAACGGAGCTGAGCTTATTAACGGTTCGGTGGTTTATCCGGGCGAGCAGTTTTCTGTATACGAAGCGGTTAGCCCGTTTGACGCGGAGCACGGGTACGAGCTGGCCGGGTCGTATGAGAACGGGACAACTGTCCAGACATACGGCGGCGGTATCTGCCAGGTGTCTACGACGCTATATAATGCGGTAATCCTCTCCGAGCTGCAGGTGGACGAGCGTTTTAACCACTCCATGATTGTCAATTATGTGAAGCCATCTATGGACGCTGCGATTGCCGGCACGTCAAAGGATTTAAAATTTACCAACAATACAGACGCCCCGATTTATATTGAAGGCTATACAAACGGGGGGCAGCTCTATTTTACTATTTACGGGGAGGAAACGAGGCCTTCCAACCGCGAGGTAATCTACGAAAGTGAAACATTAAGCAAGACCGAACCTGGGACAACGCTGCGTGCAGACGGTTCAAAAGGGATCGGATACTTTGCGACTGTTTCAAGCTCCCATACCGGATATACAGCGAAGCTCTGGAAAATAGTAAAGGTCAACGGCGTAGAGGAAAGCAGGACTGAATTTAACAGCAGCCGTTATAACCCGTCCAACCGGGTAGTTGCCGTGGGTACAGGTACGGACAATCCAGAAGCCGCAGCGCAGATGGCGGCGGCGATTGCGAGCGGGGACGAGGCGACCGTAAGGAATACGGTAGCCGCGATCCAGAACAATGCAGCGGCAGCAGCGGCGGCGGCAGAACAGCAGGCGGCAGAACAGCAGGCGGCAGAGCAGGCAGCAGCGCAGCAGGCGGCAGAGCAGCAGGCGATGGAAGAGAAGGAAGATAAGAAGGAAGACAAAAAAGAAGATAAAAAACCCGACAAGAAGGAAGATTAAAAGAATAGGAAAAACAGATAAGGCTGTCTTTTGGCTATACCGAAGACAGCCTTGTTGTGGATTACAGGTGAGGCTACATGAAAATTGGAAAAGTACCGGAAAGTGTTTTGAAGCGGTCCATTTTAAAACAGATTCATACCAAACGGGAAGAAGTTGTCTTAGGGGCGGCAGTCGGGGAAGACTGCGCGGCAGTTGCGCTGGCCGAAGATGAGGTATTTGTGCTTTCTACCGATCCGATTACCGGGACGTCGGTGGATGTAGGCAGGCTGGCGGTTCAGATTACGTTAAATGATCTGGCAAGCGCTGGCGCGGAGCCGGTTGGCGTAATGCTTTCAGCGCTTTTGCCGCCAGATGTTACGGAAGGGGATATTAAGGCGTTGATGGGGCAGGTAGAAACTGCCTGCAGCAGGGCAAATGTACAGGTGATGGGAGGGCACACGGAGGTGACAGCCGTTGTAAACCAGCCTGTCATTACCGTAACTGGGGTCGGCAAGGTGAAAAAAGGCGCCCTGGTGACAACTGCCGGGGTAAAGCCGGGGATGGATATTGTAGTGACGAAGTGGATTGGGCTGGAAGGGACGTCGATTCTGGCGAAGGAAAAGGAGAAGGAGCTTTTAGGGCATTTTTCTGCAGAATTTGTAAGAGGGGCGAAGAAATTTGATGAAATGATTTCGGTTTTGCCAGAGGCATCGGTTGCAGTCCGGTGCGGCGTTGGTGCGATGCACGATGTGACCGAAGGCGGGATTTTCGGCGCACTTTGGGAGATGGCGGAAAGCTCCGGGGTTGGGCTTGAGATTGAGCTTAAGAAGATTCCAGTGAAACAGGAGACGGTGGAGGTTTGTGAATTTTTTGGGGTGAACCCTTATGGGCTGATTGGAAGCGGTTCAATGCTGATGGCTTCTTTTGACGGAAACGGGCTGGTGATGGAGTTAAAGAAGGCCGGGATTGCTGCAGCCGTGGTCGGGAAAGCTACAGGGGGGAATGACCGGGTCTTGCTGAATGAGGGGGAGAGGAGATTTTTAGAGCCGCCGAAGGTGGATGAGCTTTACAGGGTTTTACAGAAGGCATGATGCTTTAGACGGCGGATTTTTTGAGATAACCAAAAGGATGCTGCATATTATAATATATAACTATTTTGGAAAGAGGAAATGAAAATGCGTGAAAAGATACTGGCATTTATTGAAAAAAACAGCCGTATTGCGGTAAAGGAGCTTGCGGTGATGCTCGGTGTAACTGAGGCCGCAGTACTAAATGAACTGGAAGCAATGGAACAGGAGCATGTGATCTGCGGCTACCATACGCTGATCAATTGGGATAAAACGGGGATTGAAAAAGTGACAGCTATGATCGAAGTGCGCGTTACCCCGCAGCGTGGTATGGGATTTGATAAGGTGGCGGAGCGGATTTACAATTACCCGGAGGTGGAATCGGTTTATTTGATATCGGGCGGGTTTGATTTTATGGTTACGCTGGAAGGAAAGACGCTGCGGGAGGTATCCCAGTTTGTGTCGGAGAAGCTCTCCCCTCTGGATTCGGTGCTCTCTACCAAAACGAATTTTATTCTGAAGAAATATAAGGATCACGGTACGATTATGGCTGAGCCGGCAAAAGATGAAAGGATGAAGATTGCGCCATGAGAAATCCATTGTCAAAAACAATTGTTGGGATAGAGCCTTCTGGTATCCGGAAATTTTTTGATATCGTCAATGAGATGGACGATGCCATTTCCCTTGGCGTGGGCGAGCCGGATTTTGATACGCCGTGGCATGTCCGGGATGAGGGTATTTATTCTTTGGAAAAAGGCAGGACATTTTATACCTCAAACGCGGGGCTTAAGGATTTAAAAGTTGAAATTGCACGTTATCTGGAGCGTAAATACAGCGTTTCGTATGATTTGGATCATGAAATTCTGGTGACTGTAGGTGGCAGCGAGGCAATTGATATTGCCATGCGGGCGATGTTAGATCCGGGCGATGAGGTTTTGATCCCGCAGCCTAGCTTTGTGTCGTATCTGCCATGTGCTGTGCTTGCGAACGGGGTTCCGGTTGTCATTGAATTGAAGGCCGAGGATGAGTTCCGGCTTACGGCGGAGGCGCTTCAGGCAGCGCAGGCTGCGAGCAATTCCAAGACGATGTTTCTT
>OFGF01000377.1_pt1 | contig 40340 bp, 27 predicted proteins | sample 1521711 | NCBI WGS metagenome assembly OFGF01 (sample SAMEA3504092, study PRJEB24116) | mouse gut metagenome | biome: mouse gut; feature: mouse-associated habitat; material: faeces | place: Denmark | collected 2011 | reverse complement strand
CAGGGTATGCGGCTGGGGCCTTGTGATGGGGGTTAAGGGCTCTTAAGTATCCCGTCCAATCCGCAGTAATGCCCTGCCCTCTGCCTGACGGCCCCTTTGCCATCCACTCCCTATAGTTCGCTGTAATACTATTCCATCTGCATCCCCACATACATACATAAAACTGGCGGCCAATACGACCGCCAATCCTAGAATTTTACTCTGCCAGCTTCTTCAATTTTTCATACCTCTCCGCAGCATCCTTCTTTGCCCGTTCAAACAGCTCCCGTGCCCGTGTCGGGTTACTTCTTGCCAGCGCATTAAACCGCACTTCCCCATTCAAAAATCCATAGAAATCCCCATCTGGTCTTCTGCTGTCCAAATGGAACGTCGGCTTTTGCATTTCACCAATGGCAGGCTGGAACCGGAACAGATGGAAATACCCTGCTTTTACTGCAAGCTTTTCTTCCTCCTGCGCCATCTGCATCCCCGACTTTAACCCCTGGTTAATACAAGGCGCATACGCCAGGATTATCGACGGCCCCGGATAAGCCTCCGCTTCCGTAAAAGCGCGCACACACTGGTTATAATCCGCGCCCATGGCTACCTGCGCCACAAACACATAACCATAGCTCATCGCCATAGACGCCAAATCCTTCTTACGGATATCCTTCCCACCTGCTGCAAACTGTGCCACAGCGCCAAGCGGCGTCGATTTAGAAGCCTGGCCACCGGTGTTGGAATACACTTCCGTATCAAACACCAGGATGTTAATATCCCTGCCGCTTGCAAGCACATGGTCGAGCCCTCCAAACCCAATATCATATGCCCAGCCATCTCCACCGAAAATCCATTTGGATTTTTTAGAGAGGAATTCCTTTTTCCCTAAAATCTCAGATGATAACGCGCAATCACATTCCATCAGCCTGCCAATAAGGGCTTCCGTAGCTTTTTGGTTTTCCCTTCCATTTGAATAAGAAGAAAGCCATACGCCTGCCGCTTCTTTGACTGCTTCGACTTTGGCATTTGCAGCCAGCTCTTCTACCTTCCGCTTTAAATTGGCCCGGATAGATTCTTCACTCAGGAGCATCCCATAGCCAAACTCCGCCGCATCTTCAAATAATGAATTGGACCAGGCAGGCCCTCTCCCTTTTGCATTTACGGTGTAAGGTGTAGCAGGGGAAGAATTGCCCCAGATAGAAGAACATCCGGTTGCATTTGCAATATACATACGGTCGCCAAACAGCTGTGTCACAAGCTTTGCATACGCTGTTTCACCGCAGCCCGCGCATGCCCCGTGAAACTCCAAAAGCGGCTGCTTAAACTGGCTGCCTTTTACGCTCGCAGGGCCAAACGTCTCCACCAGTTCTTCCTTCTCCCGTAACGTACGCCCATACTCAAAATATTCTTGCATATCGTAGTGCTTTTCTGTCGGCTCCATTACAAGCGCCTTATTCTTTGCCGGGCAGCAGGCGGCGCAGGTGCCGCACCCAGTACAGTCAAACACCGAAACGGTAATCGAAAACTGGTATTCCGCAAGCTTAGGCATATCCTTACTTGCCATTCCGGCAGGGGCGTTCTGCCGTTCGGCCCGATCCAAAACTGCCGGACGGATTACCGCATGTGGGCACACATAAGAACAGATATTACACTGGATACAGTTTTCCGGGATCCAGTTTGGCACGCGTACTGCTACATTCCTCTTTTCATAAGCTGCCGTACCGGACGGCACAGCCCCGCTGGCATAATCCATAAAGGCAGAAACCGGAAGCTTATCCCCTTCAAAAGCGTTGACGGCGCGCTGGATGCCATTGACATAATCCGTTACATACTGGCTCCTGGCCGATACATCCTGCCCAAATATATTTTCACTCTCACAATCCTTCCATCCCGGCGCAGGCTCTACCTGCCTTACACCCTGCATTCCAGCGTCAATCGCCGCGCAGTTTTTGGCAACAACATCATCGCCTTTTTTTCCGTACGTTTTTTTGACAGCATCCTTTAACAGTGTTACGATCTCCGATTCCGGCAGTATAGCAGTCAGCTTAAAAAATGCCGCCTGCAATATGGTATTAATCCTAGTCGGGCCCATTCCGGTTTCCATTCCGATTTTTACACCGTCAATTACATAAAAACGGATATTATTTTCAGCAATAAACCGCTTAACCTGGCCAGGCAGGTGCTTCTCCACCTCCTGAGGCTCCCATGGGCAGTTCAGCAAAAATGTGCCTCCTGGAACCAAATCCTGCACCATATTATATTTCCAGACATAAGACGGGTTATGGCAGGCCACAAAATCCGCCTTCTGTACCAGATAAGTGGATCGGATTGGCGTTTTGCCAAATCGCAGGTGCGAAACGGTCAGGCCACCGGATTTTTTGGAGTCATAATCAAAATAAGCCTGTGCGTACAAATCTGTATGGTCGCCAATGATTTTAATGGAATTTTTATTTGCGCCAACCGTACCGTCCGCCCCGAGTCCCCAGAATTTGCAGCTATAGACATCACCTGCAATTACCTGCGGCGCTTTTAACGGATCAAGGGACAGTTCTGTAACATCATCACGGATACCGATGGTAAATTCGCTTTTTTGGGCATTCGCATAAACCGCCAAAATCTGCCCGGGCGTCGTATCCTTCGAGCTTAAACCATACCGCCCCCTTACGATTTTTACATCTTTAAATCTAGAATCTTTTAAAACCGACGCCACGTCTAAATACAGCGGTTCGCCTGGCGCACCAGGTTCCTTAGTCCGGTCAAGTACGGAGATTTGCTGTACGGCATTTGGAATACACGATAAGAATGCCTCTGCGGCAAACGGGCGGTACAGCCTTACTTTGATAAGCCCCACCTTTTCCCCTTTGGAAATCAGGTAATCTATCGTTTCCTCCACCGTTTCACAGACAGATCCCATTGCTACAATCACATGCACTGCATCTTTGTCGCCATAGTAATCAAACAAATGGTAATCTGTCCCTATTTTTTCGTTTATCTTATTAAAGTATGCTTCTACAATACCCGGAACCTCAGCATAATGCCTGTTTGCCGCTTCCCGTATCTGGAAAAAAGTATCCGGGTTCTGCGCCTGCCCCCACTGGAACGGATGCTCCGGGTTTAAGGAGTTTTCCCGGAATTTTTTTAATGAGTCCATCGGAAACAAATCTCGCAGATCCTCATCGCTCCAGACCGAAATTTTCTGGATTTCATGCGACGTGCGGAACCCGTCAAAAAAGCTGATAAACGGAATCCTGCCTTCTAATGCCGCGCCGTGCGCCGCTGGGGAAAGATCCATTACCTCCTGGACGGAAGACGCGCACATAATCGCCGCCCCGGCCTGCCTGCAGGCATAGACATCCGAATGATCGCCAAAAATACTTAAAGCATGTGTGGCAATGCTGCGCGCCGCCACATGGAATACACCCGGAAGGCCCTCGCCTGCGATTTTATAAAGGTTTGGGATCATAAGAAGCAGCCCCTGGGACGCCGTAAAGGTCGAAGAGAGCGCCCCCGCTGCAAGCGCGCCGTGCACTGCCCCGGCAGCCCCCGCTTCCGACTGCATTTCTGATATTTCCACTACGTTACCAAAGATATTTTTTTTGCCTTCTGTGGCCCATACCTCCGCTACCTCTGCCATCACCGAGGAGGGCGTAATAGGGTAAATTGCCGCCACGTCCGTATAGGCGTACGCCACATGGGCCGCCGCATGGTTACCATCCATCGTTGCCTGTTTTCGCTCCATATTAAAATCCTCTTTTCTGTTTTTTGTTAGGATTTCCAATTTTTATAAAATTATACCTCCTGCCATTTCACTTCCCCCTGCATATCCGTTCAAAAACAAGCCCCGCACCCACCCAAAGCGGAAAATAATCCAGCCTTATCAGCCCATTCACATTCATCTTCGCGCCGCTGTAATCCCACGGGCACGCCTTGTGTTTTTTCAACAGGCTTCCGCTCAAATATTCAAACGACAGTATCCCCATCCCATAAAGCCCGCCGCGTAAAGCTACCGGCCATCTTTTCAAAAGGGGGTACGCTTCCCCTATCACTGAGGCCATGCCGTATATCGGAAACATCCAGATAGACGTATTTCCTGTCAGAGTAAAGTCATTTTTCCGAAAAGCCCCCAAAGAAGTAAAGATAATTTCCATGCACCATCCTGCCATTCCGCAGAGGGCAAAGTTTTTTTCAAATTTATGTTTTCCCATACCCATAGTCTGCACCGCCAAAGGAAATACTATACCAAAGCAGACGATTTAAAACCCGCTTGACGGTATGAAATGAAATGCTTATAATAAAATATAGTCTTTTTATGCAAAACACAAAAAGCGATGGAGCTCATAATGGGAAGAGGAGGATCCTTACTATGAAATCGTTATTCCACAAAGGAACAGGCAGTATACGCCATAGAAAAACCCTTGTGCCTGTTTCCATGCTGATGGTGGTTGTTTTGTTGGTCTTAATCGTTTCTACCAGCTGGTTTATGGGTTCTTCCCAGAATGCCACAGAAAGATCCGTACATAATGTGAGTAAATTTTATTTAGAAGAATTGTCCGCCCAGACCGGGCGCCAGATGCAGGACAATCTAGATTACCAGATACATAGCCTAAAAGCCGCCACCCAGGCGCTCAAACAAAACGATCTGGCAGATACAGCATCCTTGCAAAGCTATATTTCATCGATGTCCGATGTCTATGGCTTTAATTTTTATGCAATCGCAGACGAAAGCGGCATGGTATATACAAAAAATCAGGCTTTTTTGGGCCAGTCAGAGTTCAGCTTTTTGTCTGATGAGAATTTTACCAGCCCGCAAATTTCCGTCAACCAGACTTTAGGCACACAGAACGTCATCCTAATTGCAGTCCCTATCCAAGGGTTACAGTTTTTGGGAAAAGCGCTTACCGGAGGCGTGATCGGTATCTATACTGATACTATCTCCGATAAGCTATCCCTAAAAAATGACGAAAACCAGATTTTCTCCAATGTCATCTTAAAAGACGGCTCATATATCGTAAAAACCCCTCATTACCATTTGGATGAAATGGACAACGTATTTACCGCGCTTCAAACACAGGCCAATTTCCAAGAAGGCTCTTCCGTACAGCAGATGCAAAAAAATATCAGCGAAGGCAAAAGCGGAATCCTCTCCTATTACCTGCAGGGAAGCCAGCATTACACGTATTATGCCCCGGCAGAAGAAACTGGCTGGTATCTGACTACGACGATACACTACGGCACTGTCAGCGCAAATATCGAAACCGTACGCACCACCATTACAAAAAACAGCATGATCCAGCTTTTACTAATGCTTGCTGTTGTAACCGCAGTATCATTTGTATACTTTTGGCAGCGGCAGCGCAATGAAATTTTACATCTTGAAAAAATACAGGCAGAAGAAAACAGCAGGGCGAAAAGCCTGTTCCTCTCCAATATGTCCCACGATATCCGCACGCCAATGAATGCGATTATCGGCTTTACAAACCTCGCCATCCAATACGACTCCGATCCGGATCGGAGCCGTATACATGATTACCTGTTAAAAATCCGCTCTGCAGGCGCCCATCTGCTGCGCCTTATCAATGATGTACTGGATATGAGCCGGATTGAAAGCGGTAAAATGCAGATCGAAACCGCCCCGTGCAGCCTTTTTTCTATTTTACAGGACATTCAAGACATCCTGCAAGGCCAGATCCAGGAAAAGCAGCAGACATTGCAGTTTGACACTTCCGGCCTGCAAAACGGGGATGTTTACTGTGACATGCTGCATTTCAACCAAGTCATGTTAAACCTTTTAGGCAATGCAGTCAAATTTACGCCGCAAGGGGGCTGTATCAAAGTATACGCCCTCCAAAACGACTGCGGCAAAGAAGGATACGGTTCCTATGAGTTCCATATCAAAGACAACGGTATTGGCATGACGCCGGAATTTGCAAAAAAAGTATTCGAACCATTTGAGCGGGAACGCTCCTCTACAGTCAGCGGAATACAGGGCACAGGGCTTGGCATGGCAATTACCAAGAACTTAATCGGGCTAATGGGAGGCACGATATGCGTTGAAACCGAACTGCACAAAGGCACAGAATTTATCATCCAAATTGAATTTAAGATATGGGAAGGCGGGGCAGGACAAGAAACGGCCCAGCAGCAGCCGGACATTGAAAAGCCTGATTTTAGAGGAAAACGTATCCTTCTTGTCGAAGACAATGAGCTAAACCAGGAAATCGCCTGTGAGATTTTATCCCAGTTTGGATTTATAACCGAAACTGCTGAAAATGGGGCAGCTGCACTTGCTGTGTTAGAACACGCAAAACCTGGCAAATTTGACTTGGTTTTAATGGATGTACAGATGCCGGTTATGGACGGGTATACAGCCACCCGCAAAATCCGGGCGCTAAAGGGCTCGCCTTATGCAGATATCGCGATTATTGCGATGACGGCAAATGCATTTGAAGAGGATAAAAAGGATGCGATAGCATGCGGAATGGATGGGCATATTACAAAACCAATTGATGTAGATGTGCTTTTAAAAGTGTTATCGCAAATCCTCACCGCTTAAAAACTGTATTCTGCTACATTGATCCCTTTTGCCATCCACTCCACACATTCCGCTGCAACACAGCCTACTGCCATTTTATCTTACTATAAGAGCTATAAGTATACGAACGGATACCATTACACACAGCCCGGACCTTATAATAGTACGTTTTGCCAGGCTTGCGGTTGACATCTGTAAAAGAAGCTGTCTCTTCTACTGTTGCAATTTTCTGATAATTTCCTTTTTTTAATGTTGAACGGTAAATCTCGTATTTATCCGCCCCTTTAACATTCTGCCAGCTGATTTTTATTCTGGCGTCCTGGGCTTTAACGGAAATGGCTGGTGTTTTTAAAAGCTTTACCTTCTGGGCATTGGAAAATCCCGCCGTATCTTTCTTGTCCCCTGCCATCTTGTATGGGCGGACTTTGTAATAGTAAATATTTCCGCACTCTACCTTTTTATCTGTATATGAAGTGGAAGTGGATTTCTCTACCATACCCACACGCTTATACTTTCCATTCTCTAAAGGGCTGCGGTAGATTTCATAACCCGTCGCGCCTTTTACCTGTTCCCATTCCACGCGCACCCTTGACGAAGACTTTCCAGAAAGTTTTGTAATATTGGTTTTATGGAGTTCCCCTAAGTCCTCATCTTTTTTCTTTAAACCATAGCAGGCGGCAATCCCCTTAGCGTCTGCTATGCCTAGCTTCTTTAAAGCCGAATCCGTACTAAGATATGTTTGGGCATCTGACAAATTGGAAATAAACGCATGCTCTACAATTACACCTGGATAGCCCGACTGCTTCGCCCCGCGGATTACCGCATAATAATCTGTCTGTGATCCGTCCGGGTACGTTGTCTTAGACGCGGAATTTAAGGTTTTAATCCCCCTGTCATATAATCCTAATGACGTTAGGTTCTTTTGGATTGCGCCTGCAAGCTTCCTGCCTTCTTCTGAGACCTGCGGCTTATAATTGGAATTCGGATAATACACTTCTGCGCCATAAGCTGTTTTGCTGGCATCCGAGTTAATATGTATGCTGATAAACGCGTCTGCCCCAACGCCAGTCGCATCTTTAATCCGCTGGTCTAAGCCAATATAGGTATCATCCGAACGTGTCAGGTATACCTTTACGCCATTGTACTTTTCCAGTTCGGCTTTACAATACCTTGCAATCTTTAATGTAAGCGCTTTTTCGTATAGCTTATTGGCTGATGCGCCGTAATCTGAGCCGCCATGCCCCGCGTCTAAGACAATAGCCAGTTCTGTATCTTTGGACGCTTTCTGCCTGCTTTTCCCTAAATTCCGGAAGACAGAAGAGAAAAACTGCTGTATGGGGGATGCCGTTTCTACACGCTGCGCCGCATGGACAGGCGATGCAGCAGATGAGGCGAATATCGCTGCCAGAAGAAGGATTGCAAGTAGTTTGTTCAGCTTTTTCATATGATTCCTCCGATATCTTTTTGCTAAGTTTAGTATAACATAGTTGAGGCCAGGCTTCAAGAATTGTTTGACAGCCGATCCAAAAAGCCCGCAAGCCAATCCAAAAAGCCGGATTGCCTTCCGGGCCGCCGCTTACCCTTTGAACCCTTCCAGAAGCCCCTTCCAGCGCCTGCGCAGAAGATAAGCCGCATCCTTCGGCTGCCTGTCCCGGGTAAACACGCCTTTTTTATTCCCATTTACCCGCAGAATCCCTTCTGTCGTCTGAAAATCTGCAAAATTCCAGATCTGCTCCCCTTTGATGAAATCATATGAATCAAACACATCATGTGTCATTTTCAAATACTCTTCCTGATACTCCTGGCTCCACATCACAGAAGGCAGCTTATGCTCCGTCCCAAGCGTATCTGCACCATATTCGGTAAACAGAAACGGTTTATTTAAATCCAATGCCTTCCACGCGTCCATTTCCTTCCGGAACAAAACCTCCGCCTGTGAAATTTCGTATCCCCCACTTACATACCAGCCGTAATAGCGGTTTAATGCAATTATATCGCTAAAAGGATAGCATTTACAAGTATCCGGCAGAGAATTCATAATCATCGCAAAGGTCCGCGGGCGCTTCTGCACATCCAGCTCATGCGCCAGATCAAATACCTCCTTAAAATACGGGACAGCTGCCTCATCTGTTGTTTCGGGCTCATTTAAAAGGCTCCACGCAATAACACACGGGTGGTTTTTATCCCTCGTTATCATCTCTTCAATTGCTTTTTTATGTGCTTTTAATAAAATCGGCGTCGTTTCCTTTTTGAAAAAAGCCGTCTTTTTACCGCTGCTTGCTTCCATAAAATTCATCAGGCTTTCAAAAAGGCCGACCGCCGCCACTTCATCAATAACCAAAAAACCTTCACGATCCGCCATCTGGTAAATCTCTTCGCTATACGGATAATGCGCGGTGCGGAATGAATTGGCCCCAATCCATTTCATCAGCTCAAAATCACGCTTCATTACCCCGATATTAAAGCCCCGCCCTACAATGCTGCTGTCTTCATGTTTTCCAAACCCTTTTAAATAAACTGGCTCTCCGTTTAACAGGATAGATGTCCCCTTCACCTCTACAGTCCTGATACCGATTTCCTGCCCGTACTCGTCAATCAGTGCGTCCCCGTCCAGAATACGGATGACAAGGCGGTACAGGTACGCGTCATGGACACGCCACAAACGCGCGTTTTCCACCTTCATCGTGCCGCTTTTGCCTGCTGATGCTGCTACCTGCCTGCCTTCCTCGTCATAAAGCCATAAAACCGTTTCATGTTCCCCGGTTGTTCTGACCTGATAATGCAGAAAAGCATCTTTTCCCGCAATCTCATAATCCAAATCAAAATCAAAGACATATTCTTTTGGAAGCGCCGTCAAAAACACCGAACGCTGCAGCCCAGAATAATTGAAAAAATCAAAATAAGGCTTATTCATTTTTCTCCCGTCCGGCAATGTAATCGTTTCACCGCAGGGGATATTCGTCACAGCCAGCTCATTGTTAACTTTAACAACGACCTTATTGTCTGCGTCATAATGGACTGCCCCGGTAATATCTGCACAAAACGGCAGGAAACCGCCTTCATGCTCTGTTATCTTCCTGCCGTTTACATAAACTGCCGCCCGGTGCGTAGCAGCGCCAAAGCGGAGGAACACCTGCCTTCCCTCCCACTCCCCTGGCACAAACAAATCCCGTTCATACCAAACATCGCCTGCAAACTCACGGATATTTTTTTGCGTATAAAAATCCTGAAAACTTGCCGGAACCGGAATTAAATCCTTTCCCGGGATACCATCCGCAAATCCGTCTTTTTCTCCGGTACCGTTTTCATCTAACCAGAATTTCCACATCCCATCTAACGGAACTGCCCGCCTGGATACGGTTGTCCTTGGATATAGCATGGAATTTTCCAACATCTCAATTTCCTCCTGGATTGTCATTTATCCATAGTATATCCATACAGGAAAATTCCCATACACCCAACATGCCCTACATCCAAAAATTCTGTCACACTCTAATGGTGGAACAGCCGTATTCCAGTAAAGCACATCACCATCCCATATTTGTTGCAGGTATCAATCACATGATCGTCGCGAATCGATCCGCCTGGCTGTGCTACAAACTGCACGCCGCTTTTGTGCGCCCGCTCAATATTGTCCCCAAACGGGAAAAACGCATCCGATCCAAGCGTCACACCCGACATCCTGTCAAGCCATGCCCGCTTCTCCTCTCTTGTAAAAACGGAAGGCTTCTCCTTAAAAATATGCTCCCATGCGCCGTCGGAAAGCACGTCCATATAATCCTCACCGATATAAAGGTCAATCGCATTGTCTCTGTCGGCACGCCGGATACCGTCAACAAAAGGAAGCCCCATCACCTGCGGGGACTGCCGTAAGAACCAGTTGTCCGCCTTCTGCCCTGCCAGCCTGGTACAGTGGATGCGGCTCTGCTGCCCCGCCCCGATCCCGATTGCCTGTCCGTCCTTCACGTAGCAGACAGAGTTAGACTGGGTATATTTTAATGTAATCATAGAAATAGCCAGATCAATTTTGGCCTGTGCAGTCAGTTCTTTGTTATCCGTTACAATATTATTAAAAAACGCATCATCTATCTTTAATTCATTGCGCCCCTGCTCAAATGTAATGCCAAATACCTGCTTCTTCTCCACCGGATCTGGCTCATAATCTGGATCGATTTGGATTACGTTGTAATTGCCCCCCTTTTTAGCTTTCAGGATTTCTAATGCCTCCGGCTCGTAGCCCGGCGCAATCACGCCGTCAGACACCTCGCGCTTGATAATCAGCGCCGTCGCTTTGTCGCAGACATCGGAAAGCGAAATAAAATCACCAAACGACGACATACGGTCAGCGCCCCGCGCCCTCGCATACGCATTGGCAAGCGGGGTAAATTCTATATCCATGTCGTCTACCCAGTAAATCTTGCGCTCTGTGTCCGTAAGCGCAAGCCCGACCGCCGCCCCGGCAGGCGATACATGCTTAAATGATGCCGCGGCCGCAAGCCCGGTCGCCGCTTTTAATTCCCGCACAAGCTGCCAGCCGTTAAACGCATCCAGAAAATTGATATAACCCGGTTTGCCGCTTAAGACCTCAATCGGCAGATCCCTTCCTTCCACATAGATACGCGACGGCTTCTGGTTTGGGTTGCATCCGTATTTTAATTCTAATTCTTTCATGATTGTCCCCCTATTGGTTTTTATTAATAATCCTGGTTTCGTAGCTTCCGTCAGACAGGCGGATAAACCTCACAAACAAAGAAACCTTATTTTCTTCATTCAGGCTTCCCCATACCCTGCTGGTAAACCCGTCAATGCTTCCTTCGATTTTTACCCTCTTTGGTTCGCCCTCAAAGCTTGGCAGAGGATTGCCGTCGCCCATATAAGTATGGATAAAACGCCCCTCCCCATCCGCCGGATGTTCGTATGCAAACGTATAACGGCTGCAGGAACCGGGATTTCCATCGCTGCTTTTTAAAATGGACATTGCATAATTGTACGTCCCGTTTTCAATGTGCATAATACCCGAAATACGCGGCGTATAATTGGGCGCGTCCGGTTCAAATTCACGGGTGCGCAACGTCTGCTCAAAGGTTTGCTGCCTGTCCATCCCTTCGTAAATAGTGTCAGTCTGATCTCCGTTTGTAACAATAGTTTTATTCCCTAAAATCCGGACCGGGGCATAGATAATCAGGCTGGGATCGCTTAATTTTGCCGGATCATAAGCTTTTGTACGGATGCCCTCCCCATCCTCCACAAATACGCGGTTGCGGCTGTTTTCGCTCCTGCCCATAATAAAATATGCCGTGACGGCATATTTGCCGTCCGCGCTCTTCCCAATTACAATTCCCCGTCCTGGGTATGCATTTTGGCTTAACTGGTTTTCTAATGACAATAATTCCATATTCATCCTCCTGTAATATTTATGTCTCCATGCTAACATAAAATGGTTTTTTTTTCAATTAGGGAATAAAACGGAAAATAAGGGGCACTTTCTTAATATGAAGTGCCCCTTACAATTACCGTGCATTTGTTTTGTTTTTGTTTTTTCCGTCATCAGTTTGGGTTGTTTTTTTGTTGGCCGGCCCGTTGTCTGTTGCGTTGTTTCCCGTAGTTGTATCCCCTTCGGAATTTGTCCCATTGGAAACCTCGCCATTCGTATTGCCAGCCCCGTTACCGGATGCATCGTTGCTGTCATTCCTATCTGCACCGTCAGCGGCATCCTCCAAATCATTCCCAATGTCTTCTACACCGTCTACAATAGCGTCCCCAGTGTTTTCCACCGCATCTTCCATGTCATCCACAACTCCGTTACCTGAGTTGTTTTTGTCATTGGAATCATTCTTGCCATTCGTATTGCCTGTGTTGTTAGTTTCTGTGTTCCGGTTGGCATTATCGGCGTTGTTGTCCATATTTTTGTCCCGGTTGCCGCAGGCAGCAAATGACAGCAGCGCTGTGCCCAGGATACAGCACAGAAGAAGCTTCCTTAAATTTCGCATTATGAAATGATGCCTCCTTTTTCTCCTCGAGTGGAATTCCACATTGGAATCCACATCTAGTCTGTGCAGTTTTTTAGTTTTTATTCGTACAAATTAAAACACATTTGCTTTTTATGATTTCATTTTCGGCTCAAATACCAGGCTTGCCAGATACCCGAATACTAAAGCGGCACAGATTCCGACGGCGCTGGACTTTAAGCCACCCATAAAGACGCCAAGCAGCCCGTTTTGATCTACAGCTTCTTTGACGCCCTTCCAAAGCGTATTCCCAAACCCAAGAAGCGGTACAGATGCACCGGCGCCAGCATAGTCGATTAATGGCTGGTAAATGCCAATTGCGCCAAGGACTGCCCCGCTGCATACCAAAAGCACCATAATACGTCCGGGCAGCATTTTGGTTTTTTCCATTAAAATTTGAGTTAGGGCACAAATGAGGCCCCCTACCCAAAAGGCGTTTAAATATTCCATATTTATGACTCCTCTCCTGCGTATTCTAAAACAACCGCATGCGCTATCCCTGGTACATTTTGCCCTTCATTGAAGCTCACGGTGGACAAAAGCGCCCCTGTGGGGACAAACAGTATGCGCTTTAAGCTGCCGCCTTTTAGCATGGGCAGATAATGTGCACACAACGTAACGGCAGAACAGCCGCAGCCAGAGCCGCCGGAGCCTGTCCCCTGCTTATCCCTGTCGTAAATAAGGATGCCGCAGTCTTCATGTACGCCTGAAATGTCAATTTTTTTCTGTTTTAAAAGGTTGATTAAAATTTCCTGGCCAATATATCCTAAGTCTCCGGTTATAATTTTGTCATAATCAGTAGGCTTTCGTCCAAAATCTTCTAAATTCTGTGCGATAACATCTGCCGCCGCGGGCGCCATAGCAGCGCCCATATTCATAGAATCCTTAATTCCCATATCTATGATCTTACCAGTGGTAACTCCGGTAATTCGTATGTCCCCCTTCTTGCCGGACAATAAAAAGGCTCCGCTTCCGGTAACGGTCCAGGTAGCTGATACGGGCCTTTGATTGGCATACTCCAGGGGAAAGCGAAATTGCTTCTCCGCACTGGCAAAGTGGCTTGAAGTCAGCGCCGCTACGGTTTTTGCGTAACCTGCCCCGACGCACATAGACGCTAAGGACAGGGATTCCCCCGCGGTGGAACAGGCGCCGTAAAGGCCAAAAAGGGGAATTTCATAGTCCATTAACCCAAACGATGTCGCGATGTTCTGCCCCAGCAGATCGCCGGCAAACAGGTAGCGGATATCCTCTGGTTTTAAACCCGCTTTTCCCATAGCAAGCGACAGGGCTTCCTTCTGTAATGTGCTTTCCGCCATTTCCCAAGTGTCCTCGCCAAATTTATCATCGTCGCATATCATATCAAAAGCCGATCCAAGCGGCCCTTCCCCTTCTTTCTTTCCCACGACAGAAGCGCCGGATATAAGGTAAACGGGATTGGGGAATATTAGGCTTTGTTCCCCGATATCGTATTTTTGTTTGGTTGACATTGCATCTATCTCCTGCTTTTTTGTTTTATTATGGCTTTTTTGCAGAAAACTATGCACTACTGATCCGTCCCCATTTACATTGTCCTCGCTTCACAAAAACTGCCCTATAATCCTCTCCACCCGCTTCTCCCATGTCTCATACTGCACCGCCCGTAAAAATGCGCGTTCCGCAATCTGCCCCCTTAATCCTGGATCTGCGGAAAGCCGCGCTACCGCTTCCGTGAGCGTGCCCAAATCCCTGCTGTCATACAACACCGCTTCCTGCCCGTCCAAAAGCGCTTTCCTGGCAAAAGCGCTTCCCTCCGTAAAGCATACCGCCCAGTTTAGCATCGCAGAATACACCCTGTCATGCAGCCCGCCATGAAATCCAGGCGTTACATTCAATAACATCTTCGCATCTGCAGCCATCTGTACCGAAGCCGCAAACCCAACTCCGTCCCGCACCATGACATGGCTTCCCAAATCATTTGCAAACACATCCAGGCCGTGCCCCGTTACCGTAAACGGCACCTTTGCAGCAGCAGCGGCAGTGATTACTTCCCTCCTCCTTTTATTCCGCAAATATTTATCCGCCAGGTAATCCGAATTCATTTTCTTTACAAACTCCTCATGGCATACCATATCCCCTTTCTCCGCCAGATAGCGTTTCAGCGCCGCTTCCTGTGTCAGATCGTGATCTGCATCCATCATCTCAATCAATGCGGCAATCTCCTGCCTTTGGCCTTGCGGATATTCCAAAAGCTGCTCATAAAGCTCTGATTCTGGTTCATATGTACCCAAAAAAAGAAGCTCCAGCCTCTTTTGGCCCAAGCCCCTTTCCACACTTGCCCTTGTCGCCCCAAGCGGCAAATAATATGCATGTCCGATTTGAGGATAATATTCCTGTATATACTTTTGGTGGCAGACATCAATACAGATTACCGAATAGCCCCGAAAACCCTTTTTGATTCCGATATGGTGGTAAAAGGGATGATCGACCAGATAATTAAAAAAGGGGATCCCAAGCGCTGTAAGGTACGGCGTCCCGTCATCAAGCTCAAGCCGGGGCAAAAGGGAATTAAAGTCAAACGCCGCCAAAAACTGCCCCCGCCGTTCTAAAACCTCATACAGCTGCTCCTGCATCCGTAAAGAAAGATCACAGATCTCCACTGGATACCCCTGCCCCTCAAAAGCTTCTGCCATACATTCTATAAAATACCGGTTGGATTCATAGCACAAATCCCTGGATTCAAAAAGTAAAACTGTGCTGCCCATGTCTAGCTCCTATGGATGTGCTGGTGCGTAAACAGATGATCCTGGCAGTATTCATAGTTCCCTTCGCATTTGGAACAAAACCTGAATTCCAAGGTGGGATCGTCTTCTTCTGTACGCCCACAAATCGCGCATTTATGTTTCGTCACACCAGCATTAGGGCGCGACCGCCGAACCTGGCTCTTAAACGCCTGCCTCCTGCGGATTTCAAATGGCGAAATCCGGCGGTAATTCCTGGTGGAAGCATAAAATAAAAGGAAGTTCAAAAGCGACATCACAATTGCTACCCTGCCAGCCCAGTTCGACTGTACCAGGCTGAAAACAATCCAGACGCCGTAGATAGCCGCCATCCATTTCATTTTTACAGGAATAATAAAATATATGAACACCTGCATCTCCGGGAAGCATACCGCAAAAGCGAGGAAAATACCCATGTTGATATAATTCGTCGTAAAAAAGGCGCCCATCCCAACCATTGGCATGCCATACAGCGCATAAGACACGCCATATAATATAAATGCCCCAAGCACCGTAAAAATAATCCCGCCGAATATATAAATATTAAACCGGAACGCCCCCCATGTCTTCTCCAGGGAAAGCCCCAGCTGGTAATAGAGCATCATTACAATCACTGCGAACAGCAAATTAACATCCGGCGGCATAATCAGCCAGGTAACAAGGCGCCAGATTTGCCCGTGCAGGATATAATAAGGCTCTAACGCCAGCAGGTTTAGCACATCCGGTGCAAGGTAAAACAGCACAAAACCGACAGCATAGCCACCCAACAGGTACATTATCAAATTCGGCACCGCATAACGGCCCCATTTGCGTTCCAGTTTATTTAAGAAATTGTTCATGGTTCGCCCGCCTTTACTTAGTATATTTAACAGCATTATAATTTTTTCCCTAGGCTTTGTCAATCAGGTGGTGAGATGTTTTGGGGCGGCACAAGGGCAAATGAACGCTTCCGGCAGCAATTCTCCCAAATCGTATACTCTGTAATCTTCCGGGGATTTCGCAAGAATAATTTGAAATTCCCCACTACGGCAAAATTCCTGCATTACCTGCCTGCAAACGCCGCAGGGAGACACATACCCGCCCCCGCTTCCTACAATGGCAATTGCCGTAAAATCCTTTTCCCCTTCTGATACCGCTTTAAAAAATGCAGTGCGCTCCGCACAATTTGTAGGCGAATATGCCGCATTTTCAATATTGCATCCCCGGTAGACCCGCCCCTCTGCGGTAAGCAGCGCAGCGCCCACAAAAAAATGTGAATAAGGGGCATAAGAATATTTCTGCGCTTCAAATGCTTCCCGGATTAACACTGTTATATCTGCCTTATCCATTGATTTTACCATCCTTTCCATTCGTCCCGGCTAAACACCTGCCACATCTACCTGGCACATCTTCATCGTTTCGATTGCAGCCTCATGCGTCTGCACTGTAACGCCTGCGCAGCACCGGGCATCTACCTTAAGCGCCGCTTCTGGAAAGAATGCCTTAACCAAAAGCACATTTGACACCACGCAAATATCAGTGCAAAGCCCAACAAACTCTACCTCAAGCCCATCTTCCCCTTTCATATGGCCAATTTCTTCGGCCAGCTTAACAGAACCGAAGGTACCTTTTTCAATCAGCCTGTATTCTTTTTGGGACAAGGCCTGCAGTACCTTTTCATTCAGCAGCCACCCATTTGTCATACGGATACAATGCGGCACCGGAAGCTTTTTGCCTTCTGCAGTTTCCAGGTAATTGTGCGGGTGCGTATCTAAGGTTGCAATAACCTCCCCTTCAAACCCCCGGATCTTAGCAGCCACCGCATCCACAATTCCCATAGCTTCCTTCGTCCCAAGCGCTCCGTCAATAAAATCATTCTGCATATCCACTACGACTAATATCTTTTTCATAGGAACCCCTTTCTCAATAATTCCCCAAAACCTTCAAATTCACCGTCACATCCAATAGCGCCTGCAGCGCATTCTGCACCGCCCCGTCCGCCAGATTTCCATCAATATCCACAAAAAAACGATACTCCCATGTCTTCCCCTGGATAGGCCTTGACTCAATCCTATTCATATTTAAGCCATTATAAATCAAATGTGAAAGCGTATGGTATAAAGATCCGCTCACATGTGGAATCTCAAAGCAAATGCTCAGCTTCTTAGCATCCCTGCAAAACACCTTTTTACCCGTCACAACAATAAACCTGGTCGAATTGGAAATATTATTCTGTATTCCCTCTGCCAGTACCTTAAGGCCATACAGCTCCGCCGTAATCTTGCCTGCAATCGCCGCCTTATCCTTCCTGCCCTCTTTCTGCACTTTCATAGCAGAAACCGCCGTATTTTTTGTACTGTGCTTTTCCCAGCCTGTATGTGAATCCAGGTATTTCGAGCACTGCAAAAGCGCCTGTGGATGGGAATACACATCCGTTATATCAGAAAGCTCCGCCTCCCTAAGGCCAATCAGGCAATGGCTGGCCCGTATAATCTGCTCCCCAATAATACAATTATCATATTCTGCCAGCAAGTCAAAATTTTCGGAAATAATTCCTGTCGAGGAATTTTCAATCGGGAGCACCGCATATGCCGCTTCACCGCCCACAATTGCTTCCATGGCATCCCGCCATGTTTCGACATGGTAGCTTTTTGTCCCTTTACCAAAAAACTCCAAAAGCGCCTGCTGGCTGTACGCACCGTTAACGCCTTGAAATACAACTTTTCCATCCTCAAGATCAATCGATTCTATCTTATTAAAACCAAATAACTGCTCCTTTGGCGAAAGTCTCCCCTGCGCCTCTTCTTTGGTAAGCTGCATGCGTTTTTGGTATAAATCTACAATTTGTGCGTCAATCGCCTGCATATCTGCGTGGATTTGCTTAAGGCCCCTCTCTATTAAATCCATCTTGTCCCTCCTGCTACTTTTTGTCCAATCATGCTCTTAACAGCCATACGCCCCTTCGCCCTATAACCTATTTTACCCCGATCACTGCCTTCACCGTCTGTTCCAGCACCTTCATATCTACTGGCTTGGCTACATGGGCATTCATCCCAGCCTCTAGTGCATCCCGGATATCCTCTGCAAATGCATTGGCAGTCATAGCAATAATGGGTATACTAAGCGCCAGCGGATGGCCGAGATCCCGGATAGCCCTTGTAGCTTCATACCCATTCATCACTGGCATCTGTACATCCATTAAAATCATCTGATACTGCCCCGGGGCTGATTTGTCAAACATATCTACTATTTGCCGCCCATTTTCACCTATTTCGCAGGTAGCACCGCACATATCAAGAAGCTCTCTTAAAATTTCCGCATTAATTTCATTATCCTCTGCTACCAGAATATGCATCCCTTTGAGGGAGCTTTGCTCACAAGCAGGCTCCTGCTGTGGCTTATAATTGATTACAGAGTCGATTTTCTGGCGGAAGCTAGTTAGGAAGAAGGGCTTTAGAAGGAACGTGTCAATACCTGCAAGTAAGGCTTCTTCTTCAAACTCCTCCAAATCATAACCAAAGAGCACAAGGATCGGATCATCTTTTTCTGAATTCTGCCTGATACGCCGTGCGGTTTCTATACCGCCTAGCCCAGGCATCTTCTGGTCTAACAGGATAACCTGGTAAGGGGAGCCTTCCTGAAATGCCCGCTTTGCCATTTCCACTGCCGTTTGGCCGTCAACCGCATAATCTGCAGTTACCCCGGCATCTTTAAGCGCCTCCTTTATATTCCGGCAGATCTCTTCTTCGTCGTCTACGGCCAGAATCTTTGTAATACCGTTTTTTTGCCAGAAACCCTGGTCAATAGAATGTTCGCTGATATGCAGCTGCAAATCCGTTGTAAACGTAGAGCCTTTCCCTTTTTCGCTTTCTACCGTGATATCGCCGCCCATCAGATCCAGCAGGTTTTTGGTAATTGCCATCCCAAGCCCTGTCCCCTGGATCTTATTAGTAACACAGTCCTCTTCCCTTGTAAATGCCTTAAAAATCTTCTTGACATATTCCGGGCTCATGCCATAGCCATTGTCTGTTACGGTAAAACAAAAATGCGCCAGCTGTTTGGCCGTTTGGGGCAGCTCACGTACCGTCAGGGTAATATAGCCGCCCTCAGGTGTATATTTCATTGCGTTTGACAACAGGTTTAACAGGATCTGGTTTAAACGCAGCTTATCCATCCTCACATGCTCATGCTTAAGATCTTTACTGTATACCTCAAAAACATGCCCTTTTTCTTTCATCTGCGGACGGATAATGGAATCAATGTTTTCGATCAGATCTACAATACTTTCATCCGAAAGGTTTAACGTCGTCTTTCCGGCTTCAATTTTGCTGATATCAAGTATGTCATTGATTAACCCCAGTAAATGCTGGCTGGAAGACGTAATTTTTCTGGTGTACTCCCTCACTTTCTCCGGATTTGCCGCATCCCGTGCCAAAAGGGCGGCAAAGCCGACAATGGCATTCATAGGGGTACGGATATCGTGGCTCATATTGGATAAAAACGAGCTCTTGGCGCGGTTTGCCTCTTCTGCAATCTGAAATGCCTGTTCTGCCGTTTCCTTGGACCGGGCAAGCATTTCATTGGACTCCTCTAGCCTGGCATTTAACTCCTCCTGGCGGCGCAGGTTCTCCTGCTCCTGCCGGAACAGCCTGGCGCTGTTATGCTGCCGCGTGGCAAATACTGCTGCAAGCACCAGCATAACAAGGAGCGATACTGTTAAAAGCAAAAGCATCCTAATTACCGCTTCTACCATTTTTACCGTTCCAGAAGCCACAAACTCCGCCGGAATCAAAAACAAAAGCAGCGTACCGTGCTCCTCTAAAGAAGTAAGGCAGTAATAGTATTCCCTGCCGCTGTAGGTAAAATTTGCGCTGATCGTATCCTGCTGACGGATGGCATCCCTGATATCCGGGTAATCCTGCCCTTCCATCTCTTCTAGCACTTTTATTATATTATAAGCCTTTAACGTGTTTGCATCCGATGTTTCATCATGCATACGCGTACCATCGCTTTTTAAAATATATGTCTCATTATGGCTCCCGTAAGCGTCACTGTCATAATACTGGGACAGTGTATTGACATCTTCAAGTAAGATTATATGGGTAAAACGGTTCCCTGATACCGTAAGGGTCTCTTCTAATTTTTGTATAAACGCCCAGTAGCTGCCTTGATAAATGTGGGAATCAGTGATCAAGATCTGCCTGTCTTCCCCATTTGAAAGCTGCCCGACATCCTGCCATATGCCGTGTTTGCCTTCTGAGTCATAACAATTTCCGCGGCTGTCTAAGAGCATTAGCATGGAGCTGCCATTGTCCGTACCAAGCAGCCCTTCGGTTATGCCTATGCATTTTATAAGCCCGTCTTCTGCGCCAATTTCCTGTGTATGGAGCAGACGGCCCGCTGTAGACAGGCGGTTCCAGCAGGATGAAAACGCATGCTCCATATTAGCCCGTACCTGAGACGTAATTTCATTGAGCTGCGTCGTCCGCTCTAAAAAAATCTGCTGCTGTAGGTAGCCTGTAAAATAAAAGCAGCCTGCAAACAAGAACAAAAGCAGGCAAACCGCAAATGCCGCCGGAACAATTATTCTATGTATCTTTTCCTTTGGTTTCATAAACCGGAACCTTCTTTCTTTGTAACATGCCATTGTTATCAGGCCCAAAGGCGCCCGCCCCTTTTATTCCCAGGGGTTTTGATCAGGGGAAACTTTTTTTTGTTCCTGTAAGTAATTTATCAGGATATTTTTGAGCGATTCTGTATGTACCTGGGCAGAAAAGGCCTCTGCCGTTTCCTCTGTATAGCCCTGCATCAAAAAAGCCACACGGTAAAGCCCCTCCTCTGCCAGCTCTTTTTTACCCCGGGTGACCAAAAGGTACGGATAGGGGTTGCCGTCCCCATTTGCATCAAAGCCTGTTTGAGCCAGCCCTTTTACCTGTGCGCCAGTCATTTCCATAACGGCATATTCCCCGTCGTATGCCGGACAGATGGTACTGGCTATATCGTTATTGATTTTCCCGGCGTATAATTTTCCTGTAATGCCCGCTTTTAGCCCTTCGCTCCCTTTGTGGTATTCCCCAACAGGAACCATAACCGCATCCACATCCACGGCGCTCCCCAGCGCCTTGCCAATTAATTCCGCTGTTTCTTCCAGGGTAAAATCAGCCATGCTTTCACAGAAATAAAGCTGATCCGAAAACGACAGGCTGTGCTGCTGCAGCTCATCCATCCGGGCAATGCACTTTTCTGCATCCATGCCGCCTTCCCCCCTGAACCATTCTTTAAATGCCTGCCCCATGTCTGATAAGGTCTTCTCCCAGTGGGCGTACGTCATCTTAAATGCCCTGCCATCCTGTAATGATTTTTGCGCATCGTAAATCATAGAGCCTTCCGGAACAGAAGCATTGTTTAATACGCTCATAACACAGGGCGCATCTTCGCCAATAAATGTCTTTTGCCCTTCTGGAGAATAAAGCAAAGACAAGATCCGCAAGGCATTTTCCAGCTTTTTTTCATTGCCAGGCTCTGTTAAACGCCTGCTGATACCAATATAACTGGTAGGGTTATACATATAGATATTTTTGCTGCCGTCCCGGCTGATATAAGGCATCATGCCAATTTTATCCCCGTTATCCGGAAATTCCTTGATATTGACGGTAAGCACTGCCGTAAAAAACACTGCCTTGCGGTTCCCCAGATAGTCTAATATCAAATGCGGGTTATTCCTGTCTTGCGGATCGGTGTAAAACATCCCAATGTCTTTATACTGCCCGGCATAGTCCATTGTATCTTCCCACATTCCTTTTGCCGCAGCGCTGCCTGCCAAAAAATCCTGCTCCCAGGCAGTCCCTTCCGGGGTGGTAAGCCAGTCTGTCTTGGCCAGGTTAAATACGGCGGAAAAGGTATTGCCGGTAAGCTGCGTACCAAGGACGCCCGGTATCAGCCCTGCTTTTTTAATCTCAGCGCACAGCGCCTTAAGTTCGGCAAAATCCTGGGGGACATCCCATCCGTGATCTTCCATCAAGGTTTTGTTGTAAAAAATCCCGTGCATGGCATAGTTGACAGGCAGCAGATAAATCCCGCCGTCAATAGACATCTGATCCAACACAGAGGTTGGGAAGCCATTTATAAAATCATATCCTGAAAGATCGGCCAGACGTTCTTCTGCCAGCCCTTCGTCTAATACCTGGGATGTAATAAAGATATCAGAAATATCATCCCCCTGCATCTGAGCCCAGCTGTAGCCGGTACGGTTGCTGCCGGTATAAGAAATAAAATCCAGATCAATGTCCGGACAGTTTTTACCCAGTAAATCCAAAAAACCGCTGTAACCGTCCCATGTGACCCAGGTTAACGCTTCCGTATCCTTAGATGCCGCTTTCGGCAGGGCGCAGGCAGACAGGGGCAGCAGTAGCATTGCTGCCATAGATAACGCAGTTATGCGGCGGATAATTTTATTAGCCATTTGGAGATTTCCTTCCTGTTTAGAATTATAATTTATTATATCACCCAGAAGGAGAAAAGGCAACATGTCCGCAAAGAACAAAAATCACCCTAAGATAACAAGATGCGCTTGCAACTTTTCTTTATAAAAGCTATAATAAACCTAATCAGAAAATGTCAAAACAGGAGGCACATGAAATGAAAAAAGTACTGAAGATCCTAATACCTCTTATTATCATTGCGGCCATTATAGGAGGCGTGGTATTTTACAACTATTCCAACCGTACACGCTGGAATGACTCCTACATAAACGGCAACACGGCTGGCAACCTATACAACAACGGCCTGTTCTGCGAACATAACGGCACCGTTTATTTTAGCAACCCCAATGACAACCACTACCTTTATTCCATGAACACAAGCGGCGGCGAGGTCAAAAAACTATACGAGGATATAGCTTCATTTATCAATGCTGACGACCATTATGTATACTATGTCCGCAATAATGTCGGCGCAGACACGCAGTTTTCTTTCCTGCACGTCAATACTAACAGCCTCTGCCGATATGATTTACGCACCGGCAAGGTCACGGTATTAGACACAGAGCCATGTATCTATGCCTCTTTAATCGGTAACTATATTTACTATATCCGCTATAGTACGGAAACCGCCTCCAACCTTTACCGGGTAAAAATCGACGGCACCGAACAGGAACAGGTAGACACCAACCCTTATTTTACCTGCTCTGCAAACGGACAATACCTGTATTACAATGGAATTGAAAGCGATCATAACATTTACCAGTATGATACCACTGCTTCCATATCACAAGCCATTGTCCTGGGCAATTTCTGGATGCCGTCTGCAGATAATGAAAATATCTACTATCTGGACTGTGAAAATAACTATTCCCTTATCCGTTTAGCGCGTTCCCAGGCTCCGGTACAGCTTGTCAGTGATCGTGTTGAATATTATAATGTATATGGCGATACCGTTTATTTTCAACGGAACAACTTAGCAGAAGACGCTGCCCTTTGCAGTGTCAAGACGGATGGAAGCGATTACCGTGTCATTGCAGAAGGCAACTATACCAATATTAATGCCGCATCACAGTACTTATATTTTAGTGAAGTCGGTTCTGAAAATGTTATTTACCAAATGCCTCTGAATGGAAACGGAGAAATATCCATATTTTCCCCATAATGCCCACAAAAAGCCGCCGGTCCTTCCGGCGGCTAAAGCTTACAATCATAGTTTGCAATATTTTGAACTGCCACAGTCTGATAGGGAATCCGGATCCCATTCTTTAGGAACGCTTCCACCAGCTCTTTGCGTATATCGCTGCACGCCGAAAAGCTGTCGTCCAGCGTTTCCGTCCACACCGTCGTTTTCAAAATAACCCCATTTTGTGTATACCCTTTAATAAACACCTTATTGTCCTCGGTATTCAATGTCAATTCATGTGCAATACAAATCCTCTGCATACACTGCATGGCCCCTTTAATATCCGAATCATACGCAATCTCAATTTCCAAAAAATTGCCAATATTTTCGGTAAAATTCGTGTTTGTAATTACCGCGGCATCCATCACGGAATTAGGCACAATACAGCTTTCCCCGTTAAACTGCCGTATCACCGTATGCCTTATTGTTATATCCTTTACAATCCCCTCCGCAATCACACTTCCCCCCTGCACAACCCTGATTTTTTCATCTACATTATAAGGCTTTGACATTGACAGGGAAATGCCGCTGATCACATTGGAAAGCGCCTGCTGCGCAGCAAACGTCGCAATTGCAACCAGCAGGGAACTGCTCTGCAAAAGCGTCTTACTAATATCCTTTGTGACATCAAACTGCTGCGCAAGGCTGTATAGTACGACAATCATAACAATTACATTGGCAATGCTTTTGATAAAACGCAAATGCACGGAATTGTGCTTTTTGGACATGGCCTTAAATACCAGGTTCACAATCCTGTTGATTAACAGTTCGGCAAAAATAAATATACCTATTTTAACAAAAATGTTCATTTCCCACCCAATTATGTTATTTTAAATTCAGTTTTGCAAAAGCTTGCGCAAATGCATTATTTATTGGCTCTTTTGCTTCCTTTTTCTGCTTTTCCATGTACCTCTGCACATCTTTTTTGCCTACGCCCGCGCCTTCTTTTTCACGGCGCGCCTTAAATGCAGACAGCTTCTCTTTATAGCCGCATGCACAGATAAAAGTCTCTTCCTCTCCTTTTACATACATTTCCATCTTTTTATGGCATTTGGGGCAGCGCGCGTTTGTCACCTTAGAAACCGTTTCCCGGTGGCCGCATTCCCTGTCCTGGCAGATAAGCATTTTGCTGTTTTTGCCGTTAACCGCAAGCATCCGTTTGCCGCATACCGGGCATTTTTTGTTGGTCAGGTTGTCGTGGCGGAATGTCCCTTGCCCGGTTTTAATATCCCCGATAATTTCTACAGTATATTCCCGGATGTTCCTTAAGAAATCCTCTTTTTTCATCTGGCCCTTTGCAATACCGGAAAGCTTCATTTCCCATGCAGCCGTCAGCTCTGGTTTTTTTAAGTCTGCGGGCACCAGCTCCAAAAGCTGTTTCGCCTTAGATGTGATATAAATATCCTTTCCCCTTTTTTCCATTAAAAAGGTATTAAACAGCTTATCAATGATATCTGCACGCGTAGCAACCGTACCAAGGCCTCCTGTTTCACCAAGCGTCTTTGCTGCTGCCGCGTCCTTCGTTTCCATATATTTAACCGGGTTTTCCATAGCGGACAGAAGCGTCGCTTCATTAAACGGTGCAGGCGGCTTTGTCTTGCCGCTTGTCAGCTTTGCCTGCCCGGCAGGAAATGACGCCCCCCTTTTAATATCTGGCAGTGCCTGCTCTTTTACACCGATATCCTCTTCCTCATCATCTTCCAAATCTAGCGGCGTTTCATACGCTTCTTTCCATCCTTGGTTTTTGATAATTTTACCTCTTGCCACAAAGGTTTCCCCGGCAGCTTCGCCGCGCATTGTCGTCTGCTCATACTCAAACGGAGGATACAGTACTGCCATAAAACGCCGGACTACCAAATCGTAAATGCGGCGTTCATCCACGGTCATATGCTCTAACTGTACAAACTGCTCTGTCGGAATAATGGCATGGTGATCGCTGACTTTTTTGTTGTCAACAAAGGAGCCGTTTGTCTTGACTGGCTTCATAGAAAGGCTGCCCGCCATTTTCTTATAAGGGCCTACAGCACAGGCTTTTAAGCGTTCTTTTATAGTTTCCGCCACATCTGTGCCGATATAGCGTGAATCAGTTCTTGGATAAGTAAGTACCTTGTGGTTTTCATACAGGCGCTGCATAATATTTAAGGTTTCCTTTGCAGAATAGCCAAAGCGCTTATTGGCGTCCCGCTGCAGCTCTGTCAGATCGTATAATCCGGGTGCATATGTTTTTTTGGCCGTTTTTTCGACGGATACAACCGTTATTTTTTGGCCGTTTAACGCCTGGTAAAGCTCTTGCATCCGCTCTTTTTGAAATGTACGGCTGCTTTTTGTCTTTTTGTCCTGCCAGGCCCAGGTTACGCCGCCAGCCATAAGCGTCATCCCAAAATATTCCTGGGGCTTAAATTTACGGATTTCTTCTTCACGCCTGGCAATCATTGCAAGAGTAGGGGTTTGTACGCGGCCACAGGAGAGCTGCGCGTTATATTTACAGGTCAGCGCGCGTGTAGCGTTAATGCCGACCAGCCAGTCTGCCTCGGCGCGTGCCACGGCTGCAGCGTAAAGGTTATTATATTCACGCCCGTCCTTTAACTTAGCAAAGCCTTCGCGGATCGCCTTATCGGTCACCGAAGAGATCCACAGACGCTTCAACGGCTTATGGCACCCGGCTTTTTCTAAAATCCAGCGTGCCACAAGTTCTCCTTCCCGGCCTGCATCAGTGGCAATCACAATTTGGCCGACATCCTTGCGGTAGAGCTGTGTTTTGACGTCTTTGTATTGTTTAGCTGTCTGTTTGATTACGACAAGCTGCATTTTGGGGGGCAGCATAGGCAGGGTTTGTAAGTTCCACTGGGCATATTTTTTATCGTATTCCTCCGGATCCGCAAGCGTCACCAAATGGCCAAGCGCCCAAGTGACAATAAAGTCTTTTCCTTCAATAGCGCCGGGCAGCTTTTTAGTGCAGCAAAGCACGCGGGCGATATCCCTGGCTACAGATGGTTTTTCTGCAATTACGAGTGATTTCATGGTATTCTCCTTGTTTAATCGATCTTTTTAATGGTAAAAATTAAACTACCACTATTACTGAACTTCCTATATTATAATCCATCTATCCACTATCTTCAATCATTTTGTTTCCCACTACTTTTTTTCGATCACACCTTGATCATTTAAAAAAATATGATAAAATAAATATCCAGGTTTCAAAGTAAATTGGAAAAACAGAAAAGAGGGCACCAATATGATTACAAAACGAGAAGACATCCGCAATATCGCCATTATTGCCCACGTTGACCACGGCAAGACCACCTTAGTTGACGAACTCCTAAAGCAAAGCGGCGTATTCCGTGAAAACCAGGAAGTCAAAGAACGTGTCATGGATTCCGGTGATATTGAGCGGGAACGCGGTATTACGATCCTTTCCAAAAATACAGCCGTATTTTATAAAAACACCAAAATCAACATTATCGACACCCCTGGGCATGCGGACTTCGGCGGCGAAGTGGAACGTGTCCTTAAGATGGTCAACGGCGTTATCCTGGTTGTGGATGCATTTGAAGGCGTTATGCCCCAGACAAAATTTGTACTGATGAAAGCGCTTGCCTTAGATCTCCCGGTCATTGCCTGTATCAACAAAATTGACCGCGACCAGGCACGCCCAGATGAGGTCATTGATGAAGTGCTGGAATTATTAATGGATTTGGATGCATCCGACGAACAGCTGGAATGCCCGTTTATTTTTGCTTCCGCCAGGAACGGCTGTGCAATGAAAGATTTAAACGATCCCAAAACGGATATGGCAGATTTGTTTGACACAGTTTTAGACTATATCCCTGCGCCCCAGGGTGATCCAGACGCAGGCACACAGGTGCTTATCAGCACAATTGACTATAATGAATACGTTGGCCGTATCGGCGTCGGAAAGGTAGACAACGGCATCCTTAAAGTAAACCAGGAGGCCGTACTTGTAAACCACCACGAACCGGGCAAACAAAAGAAGATTAAAGTCAGCAAGCTTTACGAATTTGACGGGCTAAACAAAGTAGAAGTCACAGAAGCAAATGTAGGCTCAATTGTAGCCATTTCCGGTATTGCAGATCTGCACATTGGAGATACCATATGCTCTGCGAATAACCCTTCCGCCATTCCGTTCCAGAAAATTTCTGAGCCGACACTCGCGATGAATTTTATTGTCAACGACAGCCCGTTCGCCGGATTAGAAGGAAAATACGTCACGTCCCGCCATATCCGCGACAGGCTGTTTCGGGAATTGAATACAGACGTAAGCCTGCGGGTCGAGGAAACGGACAGCCCAGACAGCTATAAGGTATCTGGGCGCGGTGAGCTGCACCTTTCCGTACTGATTGAAAATATGCGCCGGGAGGGATATGAATTTGCAGTCAGCAAAGCAGAGGTGCTTTACCATACAGATGAAAACGGTAAAAAGGAAGAGCCGATGGAGCTTGCCTATATAGACGTACCCGATGACTGCAGCGGCGCCGTTATTTCAAAGCTCGGCGCCAGAAAAGGCAGCCTTTTAGATATGAAAAGCATCAGTGGCGGCTATACCAGATTAAAATTCCGCATCCCGTCCCGTGGCCTGATTGGCTACCGGGGGGAATTTCTGACAGATACCAAGGGAAACGGAATTATCAATACCATTTTTGACGGATATGAGCCTTACTGCGGGGACATTGCTTACCGCAAATCCGGTTCTTTAATTGCATTTGAAACAGGCGAATCAGTAGCTTACGGGCTGTTTTCTGCCCAGGAAAGAGGGACTTTATTTATCGGCCCAGGCGAAAAGGTATACTCTGGGATGGTAGTAGGATCATCTTCCAGGGCAGAGGACATTGAGTTAAATGTCTGTAAGAAAAAACACCTGACAAATACAAGGTCTTCCTCTGCCGATGAAGCATTGACTTTAGTCCCGCCTAGAATTTTAAGCCTGGAACAGGCGATTGATTTTATAGATGTGGATGAATTGCTCGAGGTTACTCCAGAGAGCCTTAGAATCCGCAAGAGGATCCTGGATCCGACGCTTAGGAAACGGGCAGGCATGAAAAAATAACATACAAAAAGCAACAATCCGGCGGGCGCTATATCTAATATATGTGCCCGCCGGTTGTTGTCCACACGATGCCCTCTATTTCTTTACCGAAACCTTTATCTTCCCGCCAATCGGGCTGTACTTTCCATTTTTTAAGACAGCAATCCTATAATAGTAGTTATTACCCTTTTTTAAACCCTTCTTATCCATATATGCTATCGAATTCTGTTTCCTGACTGTTTTAAGCAGCTTATACTTCCCGCCTTTTTTATCCGCCCGGTAAATCAAATATGCCGAAGCGCCTTTCACCTTTTTCCAGGAAAGCTTTACCTTGCCGCCCTTTTGTGCTTTTGCCTTTAAATTTGCAGGCGCTTTGGGCAGCTTGATGGACTTTGACACGCCAAAATCTGCATCCAAATACGCCGTTTGGCCATCAGAAACAGCCTTTACCATGTAAACTATGTTTTTCCCGCCTACCGGATCCGTGTCTGTAAACGTAAGCCCTTTAACTGATGCAATTTTTAACAGGTTATTTCCCACCTTGCGGTAAATTTCATAAGAAGATGCATATTCCACTTTGCTAAACTGTATCTTAACACCAGATTTTGTACTTGTTATCCTGGTAACATCCGATACGGCAAGCGCTACTGGTACTGGCGTTTTGTCCGGCAGAGTATCAGAATCTGGCTTTTGCCCTGGATTTGGAACGGGATCTGGATCTGGAATTGGATCCGGTTTTGGATCCTCCCCCTGTACCTTCTCTGCTGAGGCGCCATATATTGCACTCAGATAAGTCCCGCCGGCATCCTTTACCATTACAGAAATTTCCTTTCCGACATCTGCCTGCGACAGCAGGTACACTGCCTGGGAAGCCCCTTCAATCGCTTCCCCGTCCGCCATCCACTGGTAAGAAAATGCTTTGGCATTGCTTCCCTTTACCTGCGCCGTAATTTCTTGCCCTGCCTTCATAATCCCCTCAATAGAAACGTCTCCTTTTATAGCTTCATACCCGGACGCCGTACCATATGCAAATGCCCTGTGCAAAAACGTTTCCCGCCTTTTCAAAAAGTCAGTAATATAGTCAACGCTTCCTGCAAAGTCATTTCCGTTCCATATACCGGTAATTGTATGTTTCAATGCATCCGGCCAAACGACAAAATTCATCCCGGCAGACGAAGCCAGCTCTTTTTTATAAGACGAAACTGCCTTTAATTTTTTGAGCGGATAGCTTTTGTCTTCCTCTAAACATGCCCGGATAACCGGATAAAACACGTCATTCCACTGTTCTACGATCAACTTTTTTACAGAATCAAACTGTACCGCCTGTGCCAAAATATTCAAACCGCCTACATTATAAATCTGTGCCCTGTTAGCCCACCATACTTGGGGATCGCTTAGGTTTACATTATCACGGTATCCGTAATTACCGATTGACATATCAAAATCCCAAACTGGAGCCATATGGAACTTTCCATCCCCTGCCTTGTCTGAATCCTTATATAGGTAAAAGCTGGTAATCCCTGTGTCTAAATTCAGGCTATATTCCTGGAGAAGGTACATTTTAGCGATTGATTCTTCGTCTATATATTCTGTAAAATGCTTTCCTTTCTGGTTATATCCGGTTTTGGAATAGATAGCGTCCTCCATCTCCTGGTAGAGATCCGCAATATAGTTAATCTGGTTCTCCGACACAAATTCCGGGGCTTTCATCGTCACAGCCTGTCCGATTGTAGTTACAAAACCGCACGCCTCGGCAGCGTAACGATCATCCAATTCCACTTCAATTAAATAACCGCCCGTAATATCTTCCGGATCATTGGGGATTCTTGACCACTTCCTTGTCCCCCTCTGGTATCCTGAAGTGCCGCCTGAGGGATAGGAATCCAAATCCTGGGAATTGACTTTTTCCGTTGCCTTTTCCATATCCGTAATATTGACCCTGTTTTTTCCTATTTCAATTTTTTCCGTCATCAGGTATGTACCATTGTATTCCCCATTTAAATACAAATCCACGGATCTGCTGTCCATCGTAAACGGAATCCCTGTTTCTTCCGCCAGGTTATATACGATATGGTTACGCAGCAAAGACGTATCAGAATAATTCGCCAGAAGGCACCAGCCTTTTGCGCTTCCCATATCCAAAAGATCCGCTGAATCTTCCAGCTTAATATTATAAGGCTTTTTTGCCATATCCCAGGTGGCGTTCCCCCTGCCTTTAATATGCTTAAGCGCCCCCTGGTAGTCTAGCGTACCGTCGCCCTGCATCAAAAGCATATCCCCCTTTTCCTTGTTGGACTTATCGGCGTGGACCGTATCCATGCTGCCGGATGCCGTATCAATAAAAAGGGATGCAATTTCTTTAGAACGCTTCACCCCCACAGTAACAGCCTCCCCATCTCCTGGCGTAACTACAATCTTGCCGCCATCCTCCGGCAGCTGGATGGAATCGCCGCTGCATACTTTTTCCCCGTTTATCATGACATATCCTTCCTGCAGGGTATGTTCCGTATTGCCTTTCTTAACATTTTTTGATGCGAACCAGATTTGTACCGTATCCGAATCAGACCCTGACGGGAGAAACAGGTACGGCTGCCAGGCATAATCCGAGCCTGCATGAGTCCAGTGAAGATGCCTGCCAGGCACAGCGTTAAAAAATCCCGTGATGTAAATATCCTCTATATGCTCAATAGGCGTATCACTTTGCGCTGCCTTAGTAAAGAGTGGAGACGCCATAACCAGGCAAATAAATAACAGCGCTGTAAAACCCCACCTTTTCCATATACTGTTTTGACTGAATTGCTTCTTATACATAAAGGCCTCCTTTTGTTTTTATTATTATATCATATCACAGTATACGGAAAAAGAGGGGAAAATTTTACCCATTTTCGTAAAATTTTCCCCGGCAGTACATGCCCGGCAATCCTGTTAATATGTATTTGCCGTTAGCGTAACTGGTACCTCTTTTTCAATATCCCCTCCATTATCCGCAATCTGGACCGTAAGGACTACAGTATCGCCTACCTTATATCCTCCTATGCATGATTTTAAGGCTTCCATAGAATCTATCTGTGTACCGTCAATCTTAGTAATAATGCAGCCTGCCATAATCCCAGCCGTATCTGCACCGCTGCCCTCAATTACTTGCGTGACATACACGCCCTTTGGCATATTAAATTGCTGCACTTCTTCCAAGACATCCTGCCCATAAATCCCCAGATATGGCTTTCCGCTAATTGTAGTCTTTCCATTTGCAATTAAATCCTCTACAATCGGCTTAACTGTTGCCATCGGTATGGCAAATCCCATGCCTTCCACCTGCGTGTCAGAATATTTGGAGGAATTGATGCCGATAACCTCTCCGTCCGCATTCAAAAGCGCGCCGCCGCTGTTGCCTGGGTTGATAGCCGCATCGGTCTGGATTAAGCGGCTTGTAATAGTTTCACCAGTCTGCTCATCTTGAAATGTAACTTCCCGGCCCAATGCACTGATTACACCTGTAGTAACCGATTGTCCATACCCCAAAGCGTTACCAATCGCAATCGCAGCATCCCCAACCGAAAGCTTTTCAGAATCCCCAATTGTAGCAACCTGTACTGTACTTTTCGTTTCTTCTGTCAAATCCGATAACGCAACCTGTATAACAGCAAGGTCATCCGCGGGATCTGTGCCCCGTACACTGGCTGGGGCTGTTGTATTATCCGAAAACTGTACCGTTAAAGCGCTGCTGTCTTGTACCACATGGTTATTAGTCGCCACATATAGGTACTCGTCGTCTTTACTAACTAAAATGCCTGATCCGCTGCTTTCGTTTTCGACTGTACGCCCCTGCCCAAAAAAGCTTAGGATTTCCTGCTGCGTCATGCTGGTAATAGCGACAACAGAAGGCATTGCCGCTTCCACTACGCCGGAAATATCCTTCGAGCTTACACTGGATACCTTGGCTGTCGGCTGAATCTTAGAGGGCTTCACCTCATCTTCTGCGGCCTGCCCGCCTTTTACTAAATCACCTACAAAATAATTAACCCCGGAAAAACCTGTGCCCGCCACTACTCCAAATACAAGCGCCAATGCCGCGCATTTTGTCAGCTTGCTAAAAAAACTTTTTTTCTTCATGATAATTGCCCCTTTCATTTCTCTTATGGTTACATATTCATGTTGTTTTCGTTTACATGGAGTAGTTTAATACTTATTTATGTTCTGATTTTGATGAAAATATGAAAAAAATATGTTCAGCGCATCTACAAAAGCTCCAGAACCTCCCCTGTTTCCATAAAATGCTTACAGTCAATCACGCGCTGGTTGGCAGATCCTTTGAATTTCAACATAATGCTGTGCTCTTCCTCAATAAAAGGCCCGTCCACCAATACGTCGATCAGAGAAAGCATTTCATCCGTATCTCCTGTATGGCGCGCCCCACCCTGTATCAAATCCCGATCCAGCAGGTACCCCGTATATGCCCAGATGTCCTTCGTGGGATACTTCTGTTTTACCTGCCGCAAAAAAGGTAAAAGGCCCGCCTGGTTTTCTGGTTCAAACGGATCGCCCCCAAGAAGCGTAAGCCCTTTGATATACGGCGGCGCTAAGGAATCTAAAATCTGCCCCATTACTTCTTTTGTAAATTTTGCCCCATAGGAAAAATCCCATGTCTCGGGCTGAAAACAGCCTTTACAGCAGTTTCTGCACCCAGATACAAACAGGACGGTACGCACACCCGTCCCATTTGCAATATCACAATATTTGACTACGGAATAATTCATAGGTGCAGCACCCTTTCCTTAATCTCCTGTGTCCTGCCCTGATTCCAAAACTGCGTACCGATATAGCCGCAAGTCCTCCTTGCTACATTCATCTTATCCTGATCGCGGTTGTGGCAGTTTGGGCATTCCCATATTAGCTTGCCGCCCTCATCCGTTACAATCGTAATTTCCCCGTCATAACCGCATATCTGGCAGAAATCGCTTTTGGTATTTAATTCAGCGTACATAATGTTTTCGTATATATGCTGCATCAGCGCCAGCACTGCATCCAGATTATGCGTCATGTCCGGCACCTCTACATAGCTAATAGCCCCGCCCGGAGAAAGCCGCTGGAACTGTGCTTCAAATTTTAGTTTGGCAAACGCGTCAATTTCCTCACTGACATGGACATGATAGCTGTTGGTAATATAGTTTTTATCTGTGACCCCAGGGACAATGCCAAACCGCTTCTGTAAGCATTTCGCAAATTTATAGGTAGTAGATTCTAAGGGCGTCCCATATACGCTAAAGCCGATGTCCGTTTCCTGCTTCCATGCCTCACAGGCGTCGTTTAGCCGCTGCATTACTTTTAACGCAAACGGGGTGGCCAAAGGATCTGTGTGGGATTTTCCCGTCATATACTGCGTGCACTCACAAAGCCCGGCATACCCTAGGGAAATCGAAGAATATCCCCCATACAAAAGCTTATCAATCGCTTCGCCCTTTTCCAACCTGCCAAGCGCCCCATACTGCCAGAGGATTGGGGCCACGTCGGATGGCGTCCCTTTTAAACGGTTATGGCGGCACATAAGCGCCTGCCTGCAAAGCTGCAGCCGTTCGTCCAAAATGCGCCAAAAGCCCTCCATATCCCCGCCGGAGCTTAAAGCTGCATCCACCAGATTTAATGTTACAACGCCCTGGTTAAACCTGCCGTAAAATTTATACCTGCCATTCTCATCCTTGTACAGATTCAGAAAAGATCTACAGCCCATACAAGGATAGCAGTTGCCCTCCTTTAATTCCCGCATGACTTTTTCAGAGATATAATCCGGCACCATGCGCCTTGCCGTACACTGCGCCGCCAGTTTCGTAAGCCCCCAATATTTGCTGCCCTCCGTAATATTATCTTCTTCAAGCACATAAATAAGCTTCGGAAATGCCGGGGTAATATAAACGCCGGATTCATTCTTAACGCCATGGATGCGCTGGCGCAGCACCTCTTCAATAACAAGCGCAAGATCGTCGCGTGTGCGCCCTTCGGGCACTTCATTTAAATACATAAATACCGTCACAAACGGCGCCTGCCCGTTCGTAGTCATTAACGTAATAACCTGGTACTGGATCATCTGTACGCCCCTGTTAATTTCCTCTAAAACCCGCGACTCTGCCACACCATTTAACTGCTCTTCATTTAACGCAATACCGGCAGCTTCAAATTCCTGCCGTACCTCCTTGCGGAAACGGTGCCTGCTGACATCCACAAAGGGCGCCAAATGGGAAAGCGAAATACTCTGCCCGCCATACTGGGAGCTTGCAATCTGGGCAATAATCTGGGTTGCAATATTACATGCTGTCGAAAAGCTATGCGGTTTTTCAATCATAGTCCCGCTGATCACAGTCCCATTCTGCAGCATATCCTCCAGGTTAACCAGGCAGCAGTTATGCATATGCTGCGCAAAATAATCCGAATCGTGGAAATGGATAATTCCATTTTCATGCGCCTCGACAACCTCCTGTGGAAGCAAAAAACGGCGTGTGATGTCTTTACTGACCTCCCCTGCCATATAGTCCCGCTGTACACTGTTGACAGTTGGGTTTTTGTTGGAGTTTTCCTGCTTCACCTCTTCATTATCGCACTCTAATAAGCTCATAATCTGCTTGTCGGTAGAATTGGCCTTGCGCACCAGCGCCCTTTTGTAACGGTAGGTTATATAATTGCGCGCAACTGCAAATGCCTGCTGCTGCATAATTTCATTCTCAACCAAATCCTGTATTTCTTCTACGTTTAAAGCACGTCCCATATTACCGCAAATCTCTTCCAAATGCCGGCATATTTCCTGCACCTGTGCATCCGACATTTTATCCGGCTCAAGGACTGTACGGTTAGCTTTTAATACGGCGGCTTCTATTTTGGAAATGTGAAATTCCTCTTCTGTTCCGCTTCTTTTAATGATCCTCATGGCTGCTTTCCTCTCCTTACCATTATTTACGTTCTTATTGAATAGAATTCTATGGTATAAAAATATACCACATATAGTATATCCTGTCAATCATATATCTATATATGGTATATCGACTTTTATATTATAAATCATGGAATATTCTGATTATTCCAGTGGAATATGCAAATACAGGTTCAATTAGCGCATTGGCGCCCTTAAGGCCGTTCCTTATCGAATTGGCGGAAATGGTGTTCAAGCAGTTCTGCCACTTGCCGTATATCAATCGGTTTTGGGGTATGCGCATTCATGCCGCAGTCTAAACAGCGCTTGACATCATCATAAAAAGCATCTGCGCTTATGGCTATAATTGGGATTTTGCCCGCATCATCCCGTTTCATTGCACGGATCTTTTCAGCAGCTTCAAACCCCGTCATTTTGGGCATACGCAAATCCATCAAAACACCATCATACCAGTATGGGGGAGACTGTTGAAATTTTTCCACACAAATCTGCCCATTCTCCGCCCAGTCCAGCTCCATCCCAAGTTCGGCAAGCAATTCATTGGCAATCTCCCAATTCAGCTCATTATCCTCTGCCATCAAAATACGCCGTCCGGTAAAATCCATCTGCCCTTCTTCCTTATCCGGCTGCCGTACAACGTCTTCTTCTGTATATTTGCGCAGGCCATAATACAAGCTTGAACGGAACAGCGGCTTGGCAATGCATCCAGACGCCCCGGCAGCGCGGGCATCCGTTTCCACCTCTCCCCAGTCCCCGTCAAATAAAATAATAACCGGCGTTTCATTGCCCAGCTGAAGGCGCAGCTGTTCAATCATATAAATACAGCCTGGCTCTTTTAGGCTCCAGTCCAATAGGATCATATGGTAGCCTTCCCCGGCTTTTTGCCGTTGGCACGCTAACTGTAAGCCCTGTTCCTCATCAAAAACCGGCTCCGGGTTTAGCCCAATAGAACGCAGCATTTCCGTAGCAGTCTGCAAAACCCGCTTGTCGTCGTCTATTACAAGTATACTCCTCTCTGGCAGCTTAAGAGGCAGCTCCTGCATATGTACTTTTTCCAAATCTAATATCACATGGAACGTACTGCCCTGCCCCGGCGTACTTTCCACTACAATTGCCCCCTGCATAGCGTCCACAATATGCTTTGTAATGGTAAGCCCAAGGCCCGCACCCTCGGCTTTTTGTACGCGGCTATTGTCTTCCCTGGCAAATGCCTCAAAAATCTTATCCTTAAACCCCTCTTCCATACCCACGCCATTATCTTTTACATACAAATGTGTCCGTACATAGCCATCGCCTTTCGGGGAATCTTCCTGCCTAATCACTACCTGGATTTGCCCGCCTTCCGGTGTAAACTTTGCTGCATTGCCCAAAAGGTTCAAAAGGATCTGCGGCATACGGACAGCATCCCCTAGTATATTTTCGCAGATAATATCATGTGTATAAATATCAAAATGCTGTTTTTTCTCATAGATTTGGGGCTGGATAATTGTCAGGACATTATGTACTATTTCACGCAGGGAAACCGGTTCTATATTCATAGACAGGTAGCCCTTTTCGATTTTAGACATGTCTAGCATATCATTAAGAAGCCCCAGCAAATGCCTGCTGGAAACGTTTATTTTGCGCAGGCAGGAGCTGACCCTGGGCGTATTTTCCAGGTTGGCAATTGCCACAGTCGTCATACCCATAATACCGTTCATCGGGGTACGGATATCGTGGCTCATATTAGAAAGGAACTCGCTTTTGACCTGGCTTGCCCGTTCTGCGCTTTTGCGCGCCTTATCCGCTGTCTTGCGCGCTTCGTCTAACGTATGGATCTGCTCCCTGGTCAAACGGAAATACCCCAAAAACACCAGCAATAAGACAACCAGTATCAGCCCACAGCCCCCTATGGAAACTATACTCCACCGCAGCCCAAGGCTTGCAATTGTTTCGTCTATATTGCCATAAGATAAGTACAAAAGCAGGTGCCATTCCGTATCGGGCAGCGCTGTACAGTACAAGTTGTGGCGTTCCCCCGCCACCTGAACCTCACTTGTATAGTCCTTTCCGCTGTCCATTGCTTCAATGAGCTCTTTTGCATACTGTTTTGGGCCTTTCCCTGCAATGTACTCGTATTTGCTCCCTACCCTGTCAAAATAGTTCTCACTGTCCGCCATATTTTCACTTTGCAGGATAAAGCTCCCGTTCCGGCGGATAATAGAATACTCTACCATAGAAGTATCGACGCCCAGCGCTAACGTATCACGCAGATAACTGGTCGGAAGTCCAGCCACCAACGCTATACTATATGTCCCGTCCCCTAACGGGTAAGCTGCCGGCACACCCATCATTACAACCGGGGCGCCGTCCTCGTCCCAGCCTGCACTTAACTTCTCCTCTCCGTTTTTGAGGGAATCCAGAAATGCTTCCGGCAAGCCGGACTGCATACTCTTGCCGTATACCATATCAAACCTGCCGTCTTCTGTACACAATGCCAGATAATCAAACCCCCTGGAACGGGCAGTTTCAGAAAGCGCTTCCCGTATGCGAAAAGCCCCATCTGCCTGGCCAGGAGGGACAGAATCTACCAATGACCTGGCATGGCTTAGCTGCAGCTCAATTGTAGTCCCAAAATGGTTTGCCATCTGCTCACTCATCCCGGACATATAAATAACCCCAATATCTGTAATGGCATCCGCACCCATAATATTATTCCAAATATTCTGGATGCTAAAAATAATGACACAAAAAATAGATGTCAATGTAAGGCTGACCATCAAAAACCGAGTCGTCTTATTTCCCATTTCCAAATTCCCCCTTGGAATGCCTAAGAAATCTTCGTTGCATTATAGCATATACGGACATGTCTTTCAAGAGGTGGGGCGAATGTCAGGATTTTGTCATTTTATGCTTGTCTTGCCACCCCCTATCTGCTATAATCTAAAAACAAAAGAATCAAAGGAGATGTCAATATGAAAGGAAACATTGTTGTTGGACAATCTGGCGGCCCTACCGCCGTCATCAATTCATCAATTGCCGGCGTTTATGTACAGGCAAAAAAGCTGGGTGTAGAAAAAGTTTATGGTATGGTACACGGTATCGAAGGTTTTCTGGAGGATAAATTATGCGACATGGACGAGTACTTCTCCGATCCGGTCAATGTTGAAATCTTAAAACGGACGCCTTCGGCATTTTTAGGCTCATGCCGTTTCAAAATGCCCAAAATAGAAGGCCATGAAGACGTATATGAAAAAGTATTTGAAATCATGGAAAAGCACAATATCGAATGCCTTTTCTATGCAGGGGGCAACGATTCTATGGATACCGTTAAAATGCTGTCCGATTACGCGGCAGCACACGGAAAACCACAGAGGTTTATGGGCGTGCCAAAGACGATTGACAACGATCTGCCTATCACAGACCACTGCCCAGGCTATGGCTCCGCAGCAAAATATATCGCCGCTTCCCTAAAAGAAGTCATCCGCGACAACGAATCCTTCGGCGCTAAAAAGCCAACCGTATGTATCGTAGAAATCATGGGGCGTAATGCCGGCTGGTTAACTGCAGCGGCAGCGCTTGCAAAAGGGGACGACTGCTCTGGCGCAGACGCAATTTACCTCCCTGAAAAGACCTTTGATCTGGATGCATTCATGGCAAAAGTAAAAGAGCTTGCCGAGACAAAGAGTTCTGTTGTTATCGCCGTTTCCGAAGGCGTAAAAATTGCAGATGGGCGCTATGTATGTGAGCTTGCCAACGAAAACGTTGCAGTAGACGCATTTGGCCACAAGCAAATGTCCGGGACTGCCGCATACCTCGCACAGCTGGTTGCTGCCGATACAGGCTTAAAGACCCGTGCAATTGAATTCTCTACTTTACAGAGGGCTGCTACCCACTTGGCATCTCTAACCGATATTAACGAAGCTTTCCAGGCAGGCTCAGACGCTATGAAGGCTGCCGCAGCAGGCGAAACTGGAAAAATGATTATCTTTACAAGGGATGGCGAAGATCCATACGAATGTGGTACAAGCTCTTATGATATCCATGAAATTGCAAATGTAGAACGGCATGTACCAGACGAATGGTTTACTGAAGATGGCACAAACCTCAACGAAAAATATGTCCAGTATGCGCGTCCGTTAATTATGGGCGAATTAACCCCGGTATTTGTAGATGGGCTGCCAAGGCATATTGTAATGAAAGAATTATTTGATTAAATGATGCTATACAGCCTGTAGCCGGCTTACCAGCCGGGCTGCAGGCTGTTTTGTATAAAAAAAGAAGAAGCCCGTTAATGAACTTCTTCTTATTGCTCCTATTGATTCTTATTCCTTCATCATTTACAAATCGCTAATATTAATTATATTTGCGTTTTCTTGCCGCCTCTGACTTTTTTTTGCGTCTTACACTTGGCTTTTCGTAATGCTCCCTTTTACGAATCTCCTGCTGAATCCCAGCTTTTGCACAATTCCGTTTAAAT
>OFGF01000375.1_pt1 | contig 40426 bp, 37 predicted proteins | sample 1521711 | NCBI WGS metagenome assembly OFGF01 (sample SAMEA3504092, study PRJEB24116) | mouse gut metagenome | biome: mouse gut; feature: mouse-associated habitat; material: faeces | place: Denmark | collected 2011 | reverse complement strand
TGTGGATGCATTGATAAACAAAAAAAATTATAATAAAGTATATATTTTTATGGAAGAAAGAGGGAAATGTTTTAGTATAGAAGTTAGAAATGAATGTGACTATGTTGATTATACTGAACTTGAGTTGTTTTTTAAAAAAGGCTATAGTCGAAAAGGGGGAGATAGGGGATTAGGTTTATTTCATGTAAAAACTATTTGTGATGAATACAAATTAAATTTATTGTGTAGAAATAAAGAAGTTGATGGAATAAATTGGATATCATTTGTAGTATCAAATAAAAAAGAAACCATATGAGATTGGTTTCTTTTTTATTGAAATTATTTTTCTAATGGTTTAATAGGATATGGATATTCACCAAAAAAAATAGCACTAGTATAAAGAAATAAGAAGATTTGTTTAAGATATTAGTGAAGATAAATTTTTAATATGAATTAATTATTAAAATTGAAGAAGAAAAATGTATTTTATAGATTGATTGTTGAAATTGAGGAAGAAAAAAGTAGTTTAAAGGATGGATTTATAAATATAAGGAAGAAAAAATAACTTCTAATGTATAAATAATTTTTTATGTGGATAACTTTGCAAAATAAGTTATCTGATAATTTACAATATTATTAGATAACTTATGTAAATAAATTGTATTTTTTGTGAGATTTCGGATATGAAAATTGAAGGTAAAATAGATTCTATTAAGAAGTTATTTAGTACAAAAAAAAGCGCAAAAAATCCTGTATTTGAATTGTTAACTTCAAATATAGTTTTATTTTATGCTTAGATAAGAATATTTAGTTTGATGAAAAATTAGGCGGCGTGTTTCATATATGCCGTTTTGCTGCGTATAATTGTGCGGATTAAGGCTCCAAATTTTTTTATTTTTTCTCCATTTAGAATATAATTATTATAGGTGTCAACAATAGCGCCAAAGACAAGACTTTGGTTATATTGCATACACATAAAAGCTAAATCTTTGTAATCGTTGTCTGTCAGGTTTATCTGATCATATGAAGTGCTTGACGCAATATGAAAATCTGCCAGGAGTGTATCAATGCGTGGATCTTCTCCTGGTACATAATCATTTCCTGCGTTTTTGAAGATTTCATTCATGCAATTAATGTAGATTTTAATTTCTTTCTCTTCGTGTTCCAAAAATGTTTCACGGAGTTTCTTTGCCCTGTATTCTTCTGGTATGTTAAAGGACACAGATTTATCAAAGAACTTAGACGAAAGGATAGAATCCTCCTGTTCAAGTGCTTTGATAATAACATTGCGTTTGCAGTATGATGGAAGGAATCCGCGTAGTTGCACATATGAAATTGTAACAGAAGAAATATTCATGTTTTTAACATCATGAATAGAAGCATTGTCTATTTCTAGTATGCCTTTTAGGTTAAGTCTAAGAGTATTAACATTTTTAATAGAAAGAAGCTCAGAAAGTAAAGACGACGGCATGGTAATATATCCGCAGCCTCCCTCTTTGGCTGTTTTGTGGTAATTTCTGTATTCCATGAGCATTACATTTACACAGCCGTTATATAGGCCAGATTCTCGTATGTCACAGTATCCGTAGTCTGCTAACATTTGGTTGCAGTTGCGGATTGTTGTAACAGAACATCCTATTATTTTTGACAGATTCTTAATGCTTACATCTTTGATTAAACCAATGGTATTGTCAGGTTGTAGGAAGTGGTATGTAAGCAAAAGTTTAATTGCGTTGTTGCTCAAAGTAGGCTGATAACCGAATTTATTTTTTTCATTAATGTATTTTTTTTCAGTTTCAGTATGTGTCTCAAAAACTGCATACGGACAGTTTTTACATTTTGCTTCTGCAAATTGAAGGTCTTCTTGTATTCCAGATTCTAATGCCTGTTTTCTTAGTTGGCATATAGGGCATGAAGCGCAGCCAGATTTTTCCTCATTTAATCTTTTTGTGATTTTTTCAAATGATTCTGTGTAATTTTTTTGTAAGCCAATTGCTTTTGAAATGACACCTTTTCCGATTCTGGCAAAGTTACTTAGTTCCATTATTATATTCCTTTCTATTCTTCTTATGCGAATATGTGGTAATCTCTTCCAGGGTGTTGTTTTTTATTAAAACATAACACAGAAAAAAAGTAAATCCACCATAAAATGACGAAGAAAACAGCATCATTTCTCGTAAAGCCTTGATTTTAGCTGGTTGTAGGCGATGATAAAAAATGACGAAGAAAACAGCATCATTTTTTGCGAAGCCTTGATTTAATAGGGGTTCTGAGTATATAGAGAATGATTTTTTAAAGAATAAATTTTTTTATTTGCCTATTTGACGAAGAAAACAGCATCAAAACGCTAAATCGATATGGATAGTAAGAAAAAAAGACCTATTTGACGAAGAAAACAGCATCAAAACGCTTCTTTATGTAACAATTTTGTAATAATTGTAAATAAAAATTAATATATTAAACCTTTATTTTTTTCCATTTTAATAATTATTTTGTAAAATCACATAAATGACGAAGGATACGACATCAAAATGAAAATTTGACGAGCCATTATACATCAAAATGCATATATGAATTAAATGAATAGTTAAATAAACCAAAAATGTAAAAAATATGGCAACCGTGTATAAAAAGATATATTATTCTAAAACACGGTTGCCATGTTTCATATAGTTTCATGTTTTGTAGAAGGAAACATATGATCATGAACTAAGTCTTCTGATTCATCTTTAAAAACTGGAAAGTAATTCAAATGAAAAATACCATTTTCTTTATCAAAGTCAAATTTAGAAATACAAATATGCTTTTCAATAAATTCCTCTAATGAGGTGATGATAAGTTTAATATTGCTGCTTTTCTTCTTGCTTTTAAATAATATAATGCGTTGGAAAAAAGAATAATCATAGCTTTGCTGAAGATCATCATTTTCTCCAGATTTAGAAGAAGCTGAAATCATAATCCGTTCTTTTTGCAAGGTATGGTACATCAGCTTACTCAATTTTAGTTCTAGTAAATCATAATTATCAGATGTAACAGTCGTCATTTTCTGCATGATAATTGCATCATAAAGGACATTTCCAAAAGTGACAATCGCAAATTCTTTTCCGTTTACTCTTGGTGTCAAAACATTATCAAAAAAATTAAATGAGAATATTGGTTCATCTGGATTCTCTTTTTTACAAATCCTGAAACTTGTACGAACCATATTATGAAGCCGTTGTTTTATGTCTTGATAGCAGTACTTACTAGGTCTTTTGTTAATGCTTTTTGCTATCGCTCCAATTTCGAGTGATACAGTTTTATTTTTATAAAAATCAAGGTTTGCATTATTAATGAGAGTGAGAAGTATTTGGTTGTCTTTTTGGTCGAATACATTAAATTTCTGTATTCCGTTAGTATGATCAGATGATTGATTTACCAGCATTTGGAATATCATATCATCTTTGTCATAACTTGTTAAATCTGCTACATAAGAATCAATGGAAGCTTTAAAAGGAATGGAAAATTTACTAGCAGCAAATATTGGTTTATCCAGGAGAATATCAGGTTTTTTTGCAAAATAAGATTTAATATTTCCATCCCAGGATTCCATAATAATTTCAAGTAGGTTTACAATCAGATCAATTTGGAAAGATGAAATAATCTGTTTGCAGGTTTTAACGGCAATTAAAGGGTATTCTGTAAGCAGGCTGGTTTCATCTTTCATCCAGTTAGATACGGCTGCTTCGTAATGATTAATGACAGAATCTATGTCAGAGTTTTCGTACAGTTTACGAAAGCTCTGGCCAGATCTGGATTGAAAATCATTGTAAATGGAGTAAAATGGATGTTTTTTAGAGTTACCAGGGTACTTTTCTTTGTTCGTTTTATATGTGTTAAACCACCTTGTCTTCCTTTGATATTGCATTTTAGACTGCATGGAATAGATGGATTTTAATTCTGATTTTTCTGTTTCATTTTTTAAGTATTTCATTAGAGTATCTTCGATGATTTCATTTAGATTATTCCATTCTTCAAAATACTTATGATTTTCTAATTCAAAAAAGCGGATTAGATTTTTGTTTAACTGTTTTGCAAGTGAAGAAATTAATTGTTTTGGATAAGTCATAGCTTGTCTCCTGTCTCCTATTCCGAAAGAAATATTTTAAATATTGGATAATATATTATAACATTAAAACCTCTATTCTTCATCTTGTAACAGTTTTTTTATCTCTGTTATAGATAATTCCAACTCTTCAATAATTTGTTTTAAATCCATTAAATTTTCAAAGTCCTTTTTATTTTTCTGGCGAATTCCAGAATCGATAATCTGTTCTGTTTGTTTTTGCATTTTAAAGAATAATCTTCTTAAAATTTTAGGTGAGTATGGTGCATGCGGATTTGTACTTGGTGTATGTTCATCCTGTTTTAAACATTCCATTTCTTCTGGACAAATTTTTTTATCGCAGAAAGAAGGAAACAAAACTTCTGCAATGTCTAAGTATCCGCTGGTCATGAGCATTTCATGAGATACTTCATCCTTTAATGTTGAATTTTTTATCAAAATATCTTTTAAAGCGTTTGTAAATTTGGCCTTGGGCAATTCTTTTATATTAATTGTTTGCTCGAAAGTCGGACTGTTTAATTCATATACGATATCCTCTATATACGATTTTTGTAGTTCATTATCGTTTTCATAGATGATGAAGCTTTCATATTCATCACAATCATCCTCATTCATTTTAAAATAATAGTTGAATTCTTCCAGATTTCCTCTGGCGAATCCTCTGGCTACAATTAATCTATGGTAGAGTTCATTTTTTAATAAATCATTTGTTCGTATGTTGTCAGAATTTGCGAGACCTGTGTATGGGAACCCCTCATTGTCATAAGCTAGATGCATGAATCTCTTGCCTAATCTGTTTATGGCTAAATAACGATAGATTGTGTTTGCATGGAGTCCCACAATTTCAGCGCAGTTTTCAATAAATCTACCTTTGGATTTTTGTCCGTTGTTATGTTCGTTATAAAGGTAAGCCACCAGATTTCCATAGTCCCATCGTTTTAAAACCCTGTTATAGGTGTTTGAGGTTATCAGGTCTTTTATAATATCTTTATCCGTCATGGAAGAAGATAATGACTGAACATAGACAGGAATTGTGTTATGGACATGTTCCAATTCTTTTAGTCGTTTTTCATCTTCTTTTGATAACTTATTGTCTGCTTTCTTTTTTTCAAGATGTTTTTTTTCCTGACCGTACATATTCCATAAATATTTTACGGCAAGGTATCGCTTATGCCCTGAAAAAATAGTATAGGATTCGCGTTCATTTTTGTTATTATAAACAAGAATACATCCTAAAAATCCTCTTTCCAGTATGTTTCGTGCTAGGCGTTCTACATCTTCTGGATTCATTGAAAAAAGTTTTTTGTTTTCTGGATGCTCTTTAATTTTTTCAAGTTCTATTCTTTTTACTGTTGATTCTGTGCGAAGTTTTGTAACGCTGCTCTTTGCTTGATCAAAATCTTTTATTCGTATATCACTTGGTTTTTGGCCTGTAATTTTCTTTTTATTTTCATTTTTTTTCTCTATTTCACCTAATTTCATTTTTGATCCTTTCTTTACATATACAGGTTGATTTATCCCTTTCTGATTCGCTCTAGTACTTCATCGGTGAATTCAACAAAATCTAATGTGGCTTTTTCTTTTGGTTTATAGTAAATCAAAGGTATACCGCAAGTATTTGACTGTCTTACAACAGTGGAATTTCGTATTACGGTTTCAAATAAAATATCATCAAAGATTTCCATAAATTTCATTGCTAAATCATTGTCCTGAGATGTATTTCCATTAAAAGAATTCATTACTACACCAATAATTTTTAGTGATTCATTTCCTTTTTCTTGTATCTCCTTTACATTATTATAGACACCTTCCCATCCGTCTAAACTGAATACATCAGCTAGAACCGGAACTATGACATAATCCGATGAATATAACGCCAATTCTGTTTCGGTGTTCATTTGCGGAGTACAGTCTATGATAGCAACATCATAATCATTATTGAGATTATTCATCAATTTGTGCAGGATTTTAATATCATCTGAGTCATGTGTATAATTCTGCAATACATCTTTTAAATGTCTGTTATTAGGAAGGATGGATATTCTGGAATTGACAATTTCTTTTTTTGTTCCAATTTGGCGTTTTTTCTTGACAGGAACTTGATAAATACAGTTATTAATGTCTTCATTTCCCATAATTGCGTCTTCCAGAGTATTTGTGATACGATCCTGATCCATATATATTGTAAAAAATCTTGAGGAATTTGACTGGTCATCCATATCCACGACAAGGACAGAATAGCGTCTGTAATCCAAACAGGCGGCTAGGTTAATAGAAATCGTCGTTTTTCCGACTCCGCCTTTATTATTGTACACGCTAATTATTTTCATTTTTTCTCCTTTTTTATATATTTATTTTTTATCATATCTTGTTTTTTTCTTGTTTGCAATAAGATTTATATCGATTTTGCGTTTTTTGAAAAAAATCAGAAACCTGTTAATTGCAAAAAAGCTTCAGTTACACCGGTGTAACTGAACAAAAAAAATCAGAAACCTGTTAATTGCAAAAAAAGCTTCAGTTACACCGGTGTAACTGAACAAAAAAATCATAAACCTGTTAATTGTTAAAAAGTTTCAGTTACACCGGTGTAACTGAATATATAATGTTGTCAAATGTTTCAGAGGAAACCGGAAAAGACATAGTTTTTTTATCAGAAAATTTCATAAAGGAAAAACATGAGCAAAAGAGAAAGATTCTCTTTTGCCCAGTACCTGACTCAAATACATGTCCTCAAAAACAGCTATATAGTCTCTACGCAAGTGGTTAACCATTGCGATGTTCATATTCTTCCGCCTGTTCCGGACACAGGCTGTGAAGAGCGGACGCAGAAAATTTATAAAGCGGATATACACAGTAGCCTCTCCTCTGAATACTTCCTGCAGATTCGCCAAGGCCGTTCTGAATGACAAAATTTTCTGCATTCTGGATATTGTTTGTATCTAAGTACGCAAAATATTCAGGCAGAACCTCTCCGCCGTTTACGGTCAGCTTCGCCAATGGCTCCGGATATCCGTTTTCATCGGTTGTGAGCCGGATACATAAATTCCCATTTTGATACCACTTGATATCCAGGCCGACTTTTTCTGTTGTGCCGTCCTCATAAGTGTATAACAGGTTCTGTTCTTTTTTCATAATACCCTCCTTAAATTCTGATATTTAATATTGCAATTGCAGTGAGTTTGTACTGCTTCTGACAGTATAGCATATTTTGGAATGATTAGAATTTTAGCAGAAATACTTGCGAATGGGATAAGGTGGTTCTGTCAGGCGAGAACAGACACAGACTTTGCGGCGTGTTATCTTGTTAATAAAAGAAAATTCCTAGCCAAACAGCATGATTTCTGTGGACCAAACTCCATTATGTCGTAAGAAACCGCCTCGGAAGCCGTTTTTATACATCCTTTTTAATTTCCAAGCCTGTGATATTCATTTTTTTGCCTGAAACTATCTTTGAGGTTCACCTGGATGTATTTTTGCAAAACATGTACAAATGGTACAGGTGATATGATAGCCATATTATAAAAAAAGGAGGATTTCCGGTATGGCAAAGATCCGCAGATCTGTTTTTACTTACCAGTTTGTATTTGGGTGTAATGAAAATCTGTATAAGGCATCATTCAAAGGCAGGCTTACAAAAGAAGAAATTGTTGGGATATTTCAAGCCTTACATTTTTGTATGTATAATAACATCGCAGAAGCCATCTATTCCTGTCTCAGATACAGCGGCATTCCATTTTCGAATTTTAAATCTGGCATATCTGTCCTGACCCATGAAAGCATTATATCCAGCACAAAAAAGCTTCTTCATGCAGGTTCCAGCAGGGAACTCCAGTGGATTGGAAATGCTGACTTTTATTATGGCATTATGGATTATCAGAAATGGATCGGGTGTGGCTGGGACGGCTGCTGTTATGCAGTCATGAAGACGCTAAGGCGTGGGAGAGACGGATATCGTATTGTCGGGCAGGTATTCCAGTACAGGGAAAATAGCGGGAAAGAACAGGCATATTTTGCAATCCGCGCAAGTGGAAGAAACGGACGCATGTACAATATTGATTCTGTTGCGGGAGATCCCGTACTTCCAACCTTTGGAAGCCTGGATTTGATAAATCTCATTGTCCATCTTCCTGAAATCTGCACGGCACGGCAGGCTGCAGCGGCTGTAATGAAACAGCCTGTCGTGTGATTATTTTGTCACGGCAGGGTATAAGCCTGGGCGGATAAAGCCGCAGAAAGCAAGGGAGGATGGCGTGGAAACGCCATCCTCCCTTCTCGTTCCATGGATTTTGTAAATTTTTTCTCTGCCAGGATGTATATCTCCTGTTATCCGTCATTTGTCCCATTCTTTTAAAACTGACTCCATCATTCTGAAAAAGTCCTGTGCATTCTTCTCAAACTGCGGCATAAATTCAGCCGCCGTGTCGTAATGCAGGTACAGGCCGGCAAAAGCTGCTGTCCAGGCCGTATTCATGGTTTCAGGGCCCGCATTTTTTTCCAGGTTCCTGAAAAGATGGCCCATGTCCAGTATAGCCTGCTGCCATCTGAAATAAAATTCATCCCAGGCAGGAATCCCGAAAGATTCCAGCCAGCTGCGCACGGTGTGTGTTTCAGATCCGTCCCCGCATCCCGGACTGCAGAAAATATACTGCAGCCTGGATTTTGAAACATCCCGCAGGCTTTCTCCTGGGTTTTCTGCGGCCAGGACCCTGCCAATCGGGAACATCGCGCATACCGCTGGTTTTGCGTTATGGGCAAGGCATTTCCGGTTTTTTAGCAATGGGCACCGTCTGGCTGACCCTCTTGGAAGCAGCCTTACAATCGGGATTCTTGAATCATGGCCGATATAAGCCTCGCAGTATTTCTGGAAAAGCTCTCCCGCAGAAAGATCCAGTTCCTTTGACATGCCAAATATGTCCCTTGGCGAAAGCAGGATGTCCTCCCGGCCGGTGCAGCATTTGCCGCACATTGTGCAGTGAAAGCGGAATGTTTCATCAAGCCCGATTTTCATTGCATCCAGATTGCCTGCAATGTATTCTAACCTCTGGTCTGGCAAAAAAATAACACCTCCTTCCACATACAGGGTAGCACATTCATGCAGAATGCATTTTTTGCAGGAATGCCCGTGCAGACGAAAACAGGGCATCCATGTGCAGGTTTCCCGGTTTTCAACTGGATCTTGCTGGCGGCATGGAACAGATTTCTGTTGATTTATTTAAACAAAAGATGTATCCTGTTTATGGCAGGCTGGCAATTATTATAAAGGCTGTGCGCCAGGCTGCAGTTTCATTGCAAATATAAGCAGGGAACAAAAACAATCCAGAAAGGAGAGGGGTATTTATGAGTATTAAAAGTTTTATTTTAAAGACGGGGGCATTCCTGTTCCTCGCGTGCCTGTTTCTTATGCCATCCATGCATACGCAGGCAGCCGTGAAAAAAATGGATATCCTGAATGGGGACAGCAGAAAATCCTGCCAGGTGGACCTGGACGGGGACGGGGTAAAGGAAAAATTAAAAATGGCCGTTAAATACGATGAATATGACTGTATCAAAAGTGCAGTTATATATGTAAATGGAAAGAAAGCGCTCGTAATCAAACCGCCGTTCGATTATTCTGTAAGGGCGGATTACATCAGAATGTCGGGTTCTGATATTTTTGTCCGCATTCACACGCTTGGGGCAAGCGATGTATCAGGCTCGGATTACTTTTACCGGTATGACCCTTCCCGGATAAAGCTTGTAAAAGAAACAAAGCTTCTGGATATGAATGAAAGTGCTTCCGGTGCATCTGTCAAAACGGTCACGGACACGGAAGTTAAAATCCAGTATTACCATCAGCTGGATAAAATCGGAAGGGTTTCATGGACAGCTACATATCTGGTTGAATCTGGGAGACTGAAACTGAAACCAGCTGCATATAAAGTAAAAAGTACCGTCACAACAGAATATGGGGATGCTGACGGATACGGGAAGCTTCTGGAAAAGAACCAGTATAAATCCATAGGCGGTGACCTGGCGTTATATAAAGATACTGCTATGGACAATTTATCTTATATGGTTCACAAGGATGATATTTTAACATTAAAAAAGATAAAATATACAAAAGATGAGTGGTTTGTACAGTTTGAAAAAGGCGGCAAAAAAGGCTGGCTTGGATTAAATGGCCTTGGAAGCCGGGAACTGTTTTACGGTGTCAGCAGCCGGATGGTCGGTTAAACTGCAGATCATCCTGTTTATTACAGGCTTACGGGAAAATATGAATTTGAAGACTTTTATTAAGAAGACTTTTAGGAATATCTGTTTCATCATCAGAAGAAAAAAGGAACCTGTTTTCAGGTTCCTTTTCATAAATGTCCCGGCAGGTTTTTCCATTTATAGCTGAACTGGAACTTCCGTTCCCCTGTTCCGGCGTATCATGCGGTTTTCAGGATTCTGTTGTATGAAAAATACATTCCGGAAAGTTTAAGTCTTCACGGCATTCTCTGGATGCCTGCTTTAGGAGCGAGGCCACCAGCTCGCAATCTTTGCCATCCATCTCAGACTGTATGGCTATAAATATTTGAGCAGGAATTTTTATATCCACATGATAGATGCCGCTCCTGCATTTTTCAATCTGAAACCCGGATTCCGTTAAATACCGGAGAAATCCTGCGGAATTTTTTTCACACAGGATGGTAATGGCGGTATTGTCCTCACATGCCTCATCATCTGGCAGGGAAGATTTGTATAAAAAAGAAAATGCAAGGGTTTTTTGAAACGAAAATTCAGTTAATTCTGTATGTATGCAGCTGCAGTCAAACAGATTGTACTTTTTGAGGGGGTATGCACTGCTGCTTCCTGCCATGCTTTCTGACACCGTAACCGTAAACATGGATTCTGAATTGCAGGGGAAGCTGGCCAGGACATGCTGTTTTTCAGCAACGGAAATGCCTGAACGGATATTTAAGTTTTTGATTTTCATTTTTATTTTTCATCCTTTCTTTCTGGCAGCGCCAGAAAAACTGCCGCGTGCTTTATCTGTGAAATTCTTATGATTCTGTTTTTGTATTCAAAGGGCTGGATAATAATATTTCTCCATCTTTGAATCTGCATGAAATAAATATGGGAAATTCTTTTGAAAATATTTTCGTCCCCGTATTTTTTCCACAGGGGCGGATGCCGGTGGCTGTCTGTCCTGTAATGCAGGGTGCATGGCCTGCCAGGGGGAGAGCTGGATGAATTTTACATTACAGGGGGGCAGGATGGCTGAATCTGAATGGAATGTATGCAGGCTATCCCGTTCTAAGCATGAAATAAAAAAACGCCTGTATGGGGCAGATACAGCGTCTCAGGGGCATATGCGGAATCCAGTGTGTGAAAGGATTATTTTCAGGCAGAATCATTTACCCTTGAAAATACATTTCAGCAGGCAGGAAACTATTTTCCTTTTTGCTGCTGGAATGTCTCCATCAGGTTAATAAGAAATTTCTGCACTTTTGTACTGCTGCCTTACTGATGCATACAAGCATCCTTTACCAAACCTGCATATTGGAAAGCATCATGCAGGTTTCCATAGGCAATATCCGGATTGCCTGCAGATGTATTCCTGCTTTCATTTCCTGCTGCATCTGCAGGCATACGGATTTCATAATGCTTCATGCATATCTTTTTATGTACATGATCCCTATGCTGTTTCCTGCTGCCTGTCTACTGGTTTCTATAGTCCTGCCTTCCTTTCTGCAGTTTTTCTTCTCTTGTGCCTTTCCCAGGCCTGTACCTTAAAGCCTGCAAACGCATACCTTCTGTTTCTGCATATGTATCCTGTATCTTACAGCATCTAATCAGTACGCCATAATCTTTTTTGGAAAATCAGCATAAGCTTTCCAGCAGTATGTAAGTAAGAACAGCAGTAATAATGAAATGTCATGTAGGCAGGAAGAAAGCCCTCCTGTTTCTGGAAAAAGGTATCTGGAAGCCTGGGGCTGGGATAAAGAGTATCTTGGAGCCCCTGGGACGGAATACCTATCATTATATAAAACTTTTTTGAATAATCTGGCAATTTATGATATTAAATTTGATTATTAGATAAACAGATGCAGAATTATTTTTTTGGTATTCTGCCTGCAAAGTAGAAAAAGCATCTACAAAACTGATGAATACAATATTATCCCCGCTTTTCTCTTGGATCTGCCGTCCTGCCAATGCGTGCCGGCATTCTTTCTTCTGAAATAACTTTCCATTCTCGCCAAAGAAATTTATCTGAGGTGGTAAAAAGCGGGAAATTACAGGAGGCAGCAGTAAGGATTGCAGAGGCACAATGGCGCGGATCAGGCTGTACGCTGCCCTGATTTCCGGCCGGATGGAAAAAAGGTGCTGGATATGGGTTTCTGACAAGGCAGAAATGGATTATCTGTACAAAATTTGTTGATAAAAATAAACATCTGTTATATAATGAAATTGTAAAACAGGACGATTCCAAGTGTTAACGCTTAATAATGGGTAATTGCGAAACAAGTTTGTAATCCTGATTCCAGCAGGGTATAAATCAGTTATTAATGGTTTTGCAACGGGGTTGATGCAAAAACAGGATTTTAGGGCATGAAAAGAAAGCTGATGGAAATATCAGATAGAGAAATTGTATAGAAAAAAAAAGGGGGGGGGGTTATGCAGATACAGCTTCTTTCCTGCCAGGATTGTCTGTTTATTATCTGTTTGCTTCCTGCCGGAAAAGCGTTTCCTGCAGCAATTATGCCTGTATTGACTCGGCAGGGCAAATACAGTTCCGGAGAAAGGGGAATGCCCGTTTCTTCCATATGCGTGCTGGCTGACAAAGATATAGAGAAGCTGGATGGGAAAGAAAGATTCACTGGCAGGTAGCAGGTATCCTGCATGGGAGAAAAATCCTGCTCCGGGCGGCATGAACTTAGCCTGCTGACGCCATCTCTGTCCGCAGCAGACGGCGTGTGCTAGGTGATAAAAATTCTTTCAGGCATAGTGGCTTTTATTCTGTATAAATAGTCTATATTAGATATAACAGGAAAAATGCAATTTTACTATATTTTGAAAGACTCCGGAAGGAGGCAAAATGAAGCTGAAATCTGTAAAAAATTTTCAATTCGATACAAGAATATGCTACAATAACAAAGGATCGGAAAATATTCAAAAGAAAAGGGGAAAGAATATGCCTAAACATTATTTCAAGACACTGATTCTGATGTCTGTCTTTACGCTGTTTTTGTGCTGCAGCATTGACAAAAAGACAGCGTTTGCTGCTAGTTTCGCATCGGGTAGTTATACTATCATCAATGGAAAAGAAGCTCAATATGATTCGCTTTCAGAGAAATCCTATAGTGTTGCAAATATTCCAGACACGGTTGAAATAAAAGGAAAATCATATCGTGTTACACAGATTAAAGATAGTGCCCTTGCCAATTCAAGTAAAATAAAACGGGTTACTGTGGGCGAAAATGTAAAGAAAATTGGAAAGAAGGCGTTTTATAACTGCAAAAACTTGAAAAGCATTACCATTAAAAGCGAACTGCTGAAAAAAAGCAGTATTGGGGCGAATGCATTCAAGGGATTGCCATCGGACGCAGTTGTGACTGTTCCAAAAGAAAAACTTAGCACTTACAAGTCTATTTTGAAAAGCAAGGGACTGAAAAACCAGAAGGTAAAAGCTGCAGCCCAGAGTTCAACAGCAAACTCAGATTCTGCAGACAGCAAGCTTTCTGAAAATGCAAGCTTTGATTTGTCGAAATCCATGTTTGACTCTAAGAATTGTTTTTCCAGAATTAATTCTGAGGATGGAATTTATACTTCTGAGTTATCTGCTGGTGATTCCATTACTATAAAAACCCGGTTTTCTTTTAAGCCTGGAATTTATGGACACTGGGAAGAAGACAGCCGGAAACTTGTGAAAGGACATGTCCGCTGTGGGAGATGTGGAAGGTGTTTTTCAGATTTTATGCTTGCAGTTCATAATGGAATGGAGTTAGAGGAGGGCGGATGTTACAGCAATTATTACATTGGATCAAACAAAACTAGTCAGCCGACTACATGGGCATTTGTTCCAGATGAGACTCCATGCCCGGCAGTTGTGAAATATACACTTCCAGATGGTGTTTCTTATAAAGATGGAAGCATGAAAATTGTTGGATTTTCAACTAAAAGTGATTTTTCTGATGCATGTAAGGTTGATGCGTCTGGCAATTTTATTACCATTACTATTGACAATGTAAAAGAAAGCCCGATTTTTATCCCGCTTGATTATGAAGCATATAAAAAGGATTTGTATTACAGTCCTGATATATATTTCAGTGTAGAAAAGGGGGTAAAAAATGCATGCGATGAGTCTATTTTTATAAAATTTGATGTAAAAACTGACAGCCAGCTTGCATCTGAAAGTGTAATCTCTACTGATATATCCTATTCTTATAAGGGAACCAGTAATACAGAGTCTTATGAATCAGTCATCCGCACTGCATCCATGCAGGTTTTAAATACAGACGCAAAAGGAAACAGCATTTCTGGTGCAGAATTTGATTTGTACCAGAAGCGGGTAAACACACAGGATAATGTAGGGAATCTGAGATTTGTAGACTGGAAACTTTTCAAAAGCGGCATCCATGCGGGCGACACCATTACCGGACTTGGAGCTGGAAGCGGATTTGAAAACCAGTACAAGATTGTACAGACGAAAATACCTGACGGGTATGACGAAACGGAATCTGATGCAGAGTTTGCGCTGACAATCAAACGGGATGGAACTGTTTCTGCAGAAGATGAAAACGGAAATGCACTGAAAGTGGAAAACGGGGTTGTGAAAGTAACTGTTGTGAATGCTGGAAGTTCATCCAAGGAATCCAGCCAGACAGTTTCTACACCTGTAAGCACAGAAAATACTGTTTCTGGAAATCATGAAGAATCAAGCAAACCAGAGACTGAATAATGATATCCCAGAAAACAAAATTTTTATGATCAAGAGGTAGACTCTATTCCGGATCAAGAGGCGGACGGATCGGTGATCTGCATAATAAAAACAGGAGCCTATGCTCCTGTTTTTTATCTTCCGTATTTTATCTGCCAGCTATTAAATGCTGCTTGATACCATCTGTAAATTTACAAGACAGAAACAAGGCAGCAGTTTACAATACACAAACAGACTGGCAAATGCCAGTCTGTTTGTGTTTCTGAAATTATTTAGTTTTCTTACTTTAAATAATCATGTTCCCTGCTATAATCACGACAGATACACTCATCACCGAATGCAGCATCCATACAAATAAATGGATGTCTTATGTAAATTTTGAGAAGCAAAAGCTTAGAAAGTTCCTCGCTTGCTATATCTGTAAGTGCTTTGGAAACCGATTCCAAATTGCCATGCAAAAAGAACGGTAGTGTTTACCATCTAAATTCTATTTGGCCAGCATGCCCGTTTTCAATGAATTGAAAAACCATCCAATTGAATACATTTAATGGCCTCTGCCCAGTCTATATCAGTATAGTCCTGAGCCAGATACATGGCATGTTTTTTGATATCCTTTTTATTTTCTACATCATATGGGATACCAACCACCCAGAATTTATTTCCATAGTGTTCAAAGCCACAATATAACTCAAATATGTAGCGGCCCTCTTTTTCATCATCTTTTTGCACTGTGACAAGATATTCTGGATTGGCAGGTTCGACATCAAATTTGTCAAAAATTTCTTCCAATCCGTCTACCTTTTTGTAGTTTGTTTTTACAGTGAATGCAATGGCATTCTTTTTTTTAAATTTTGACATAAAAATTCCTTTCTGCTCCTATTGGAGACTTTTGATTTTTTTATTATAAAATTATTTCCTGTATGAATAAAAAACCATATATACAGTTTAATAATTCAATAATCATTTATTGCCTTTAGTATACATTATTACTGGAATCTACAGCTCCATTCCAAAACAAGTTAGATCTGTAATTTTTCTAAGTCACATACAGGATATGTTAACGATACCTCTTTTCTGTACTTTTCCCTTTTATTTAAAAACTCTTCATAATTACATTTGATTCCCCGATTGAATTTAGACTGGTAGAGTTTTAGCTTTTTGTTTTCTTCCCTGCAGTATTCTGAGCAGGCATTTGTCGATAAGCTGCTTTTAAATATGCGCATACAATATACGCATACTTTTTGCGATTTCCTGCGTCTTTCTTGTTGTTTTAACAGTTGTTCCGCTGAATCATTCTTTAAACGATGGCGCTCTTTTTGTTTTTTTAAACTGGCTTCTCTGCGGCAGCCAGGGCAATATTTCTGCGAACCAGCATTGACAATGTACTCCTTGCCACAGACAATACACTTATCTGTACTGCCAAGCGGCCGGCTAACACCATGCTTCCTATATTCTCTTTGTCTCTCTCTTTGTGCTTCAACTGAACATTTAGGACACCGTTTTGCGCTTGGGAAGCTTAAAAATTCGTTTCCACATTCCTGGCAGATGCGTGTTCGGATTAATGCATCTAATTTTTTAACCCTTGCACATGCTGAACAATAAAAGTGTCCAGGTCCACCATAGAAAGCTCCGCCACACATCTGGCAAACTTTTATAGTTTTATATGCCATAAATTGAAATCACACTCCCATCTTTGATGATATCAGGCATAACAGTTATGAATACAGAACTAAAATTCGGCTTACAGAATCTTTTATTTCTTTTTTGAATTTCTGTTCATAACATATTTTAAATGAAATATTTTTTATGTTCACATATTTTATCGGAAGATATGCAAAATACTTTATATCAATTTTAAAAATAATTGAAAGAAATTTCAAATATTATATGAAATATTTTAGATATTCATTATTTGCCCGATATTATTTTTCTTAATATGATTTTACAAATAAAAAAAGCCATCGGCACAGCCTCAAGCTTTTTAGATTAAATAAGTTATTTTGTGTATTTGCATCGTCTTATTTAGTATTCTTGTTTGTCAGTACGAATTAGAAACCTGCCTCGAATGGTATCCAGCCTGTTATCAACTTCTTCAAGCTGCCTGGCAAGCTGGCAGTATTCTTTTAGGTATGCAGAAGTATCCCCTATCGTGATAGCATTTAGAGTATTTGATACTACATATTGTGATGGACTTAAGTTTTGCTTGGTTTTTTCAATGTTTTTTTTATCCAGGTTAATGGAGATGCCTTCGGACATTTCTCTCTTTTTATACATTTCAATAATCCTGTTTATTGATTCATCACTAATGATAATCTGGTTTTTCCATACTTTCTTAAAGAAACTTTTTGCATCAAGCATATAAATGTTTTTTCTTTTGCTGTCCTTTTTCAGCACCAGAAGTGCTGCCATCGGCCCAGCATTTGGGCTTGCACCGGCTGGAAGTTCTATTACTGCGTCAAGGCAGGTTTTTATCAGCTTTTCCCGGATGCATAGACTTTTATAATTTACAAGAACGCTGGTTGGAACCAGGATGACTGCAATTCCATCATCTTTCAGGTGTGCAAGGGCATGTCTCAGAGCAATGCTTGTATCATCAGAAATTTCTGGATAAAGACAGTTGCCTTCTGGAACAGGAAAGTCATAGCTTTCATTCCTGGACACAAAAGGAGGCTCACAGATGACGCGGTCATACTTTTCTAATGATATTGGGCTGGACAAAGAATTTCCGCATTTGATAGCTCCTATCTTATTTCCTTTTAACAGCACCATGATACATGCGATTGATACAGCACTTTTATTTATGTCCTGGATATATACAATGCATCCGCTATCCGTTGCCTCATTAACAGAAAGACCGTTTCCACAAAAACCATCATATACTGACATTCCATCCTGACATTCCAGCAGCCGCCCTTCAAGCTTGCAGAGTGAAAGGCTTGCAGATGTATCGTTTCTCAAATTACCATGCTGATAAGATAGTTTTTCTAATAACAGCGAAGCTGTCTCGTATAACTGGTTCTTGTTTTTAAATCCTGTTTCTTCTATTGTATTGAAAATCATCTGTACATGGCATGTTTCTGATTTTTTCAGCAATTCTTCCAATTCTCTGGAAACAATTCCATCATTGAGCAGCAGGTCTTTTTCTATTCCTTGTATATATTTTACCAGCTGGTCCATGGAAACCATTTTACCATAAGTCAGTGCCAGGTAGCCAACAGAAAACTTGTCATCATAAGATGGAAGTTCTGCACCTGCATCCATGGAATTCTCCAAATCAATATATTTAATAAACATCGCAAAAATCATCAGCCTGCATAATTCTGGCATATCAACCGTGCCATGCAGATTGTATACTGTAACCCATAATTTATCTGCAAATTCCTTACTCATGTTTCATAGCCTCCTTTATGCTTGTAAGAACAATATTTTCCATCAGATTATCCTCTGCCCGTATCATTTCCAGCATTATCTCCTTTTTTTTTCCGCTTAGCACATAGGATTCCCCTATGTCTTCCATGTCTTGAGCAGGTACATTTGGGATTTCAAGCAAGCGGATATCGTTTATTTTTATCATAGGTTTGTTTGTATCTGATACAATGAGTGAAAGAAGATTCCGCACATAACTTGTATTTAAGTAAGCTGTGAGATATTTAGCATTCATCAATTCATTGTTTGTAATTCTGATTGCGGCACAAAATGATGGGATCAGGAGTCCTTCTTCGGATTCCATTACATAAGCCGCATCATATGGTGTGGACAGTTTGATGACGACATCTCCTTTTCTTGTATATTTATCGCTTTTCACATCTTTTTCTAAAATAGCTTCCCCCAGGTTATTTTTTAATATGACTCCAGAATTAATGGCTTTCGGCATCAGCACTGGAACGGAAGTGCCGTCATTGTTTTTGCTTATCACTCTGGTTAAAATCTGGCCGCCAACAATTTCTGCTACAGAGTTTAATTTTATACTTTCTTTTCCTTTTATTATCATTTCTGACATTTTTCACAACCTCCTTTTCTTGTTAAAATAATTTCAATAAAAATCAAGAAACATATTTAATATGCTTATCCTATCACACCTCATTTTACTCGTCAATTAGAGAAGATTAATGGCAGCTGATCTATGACATCCTGCTTTTCAACATGACGGGAAAAAGAATCAGAACCGGGCCTTCCAGGTCCCTGTCAGAGAGCTGCAGGCTTCTGTTTATATGCCAGCAGCAGTGGCAGGTTTTTGGGGAAGGTACCATTTATCCACATAAAGGATGTATCCGGCTTTCCTGTCTATCTTATACTGCAGCAGTTGGCGGAATGTGCCAAAACCCGCATCCATGACGGACTGCCCAAGGCGCAGGCTTCTGGACTTGCAGCTTTGCCTTCCATCGGTTATGCGAACCCTTTTCCTTTTGACTGAGATGGCTCTGCAGCTTCGCAAGCCTCTTCTGCGATTTACGGAAAGCCTTCGTGAATTCCGGCTTACTGCCTCCGGAATCTGCATAGAATTCTGGCACAGAGTAATCCATCCCCAGCACTGATACTGCAGCTTCTCCAGCCGGAACTTCACAACTCCCCCGCCTTCGGCAGCCGGATGCGAATTCCCTCAGTCCGTATGGTGCTTTCTTGGTTATTCGTTGTGCAGGATTCGTTCTGTCCATCCCCCTTGAAATTCTGGAACCCGTCCTTCCGGAAAAAATGCAATGAAAAAGCAAAATGCAAATAGGCCTGTTTTTTTGTGTAGTTTATATGTAATACATTGTAGTGTATTACATATTTTTATGCACTGCTGCAGCAAAAGAAAACTTGCAACCCAATTTTAGATAGCTTATACTAAATGCAGACAGACAATTTGCAACTCTGCAAGGCAGGATATTTATATCCGAAGCAAAAAGAAGAAAGCAATATAGGATAACCGAAAAATGTCTGCCGGATATCATTCTCAGATTTACAACAGGAACGAAACAGGAAGCAAGCAAAGTTTGGTTTTAATGCCAGACTGAAATGTAGTGTATGCGTATTACATAGTAATGTATTACAGAAAGGCGGTTATATCATGGCGGATGGAAAAGAACTGAGACCAAGATCGTTTAGAATAGATGATGAAACAGCAGAAAGAATCAAAGAAATATCAAACACAATCGGCGGTAATCAGCAGGAAACGCTTGCAAAACTCATTGAAGCATTTGAATTTCAGTCTGGCAAAGCTGTATTGACCGAAAAGAAAGCAGATATTGAGCAATTTGAAAAGTATATCACTGCTATTACCCGTATGTATATGGGAAGTCTGGAAGATAACCAGAACATAACGGAAACTGTAAGAACAGAGTTTGACGCATTGTTAACATCCAAAGATGCTGTAATACAGGATTTGCAAGAAAAATTAACTGCAGCAAAGCAGGTAAAAGAAGATGCCACTATGAAAGCCAGGACACACGCAGATGAAAACGCAAGACTGCATGAAGTGATCGACAGCCTGAATCATGAGTATAATACAAAAATGGATGATTTGCAGTCCATGCTGTCAGATAAAGACAATCTAAATAAAGCCTTGACGGATTCATGTAATGAACTAAAAGTCAAAATCGAGGGCATTAGGGAATCTGCAGAACAGTCGGCAGCATTTAAGAAAGAACTGGAACAGCTAAAACGGGAGCATGAAAAAATTATCCGGAAACAGTCAGACCTGGAAAAACAGATGCAGCAGGAACAGGCTGCACACGCACAAACTGTCTTGCATCTAAAGCAGCATGAAGCGGATGCCCTGGAACGCCAGAAAGAGCAGTTACAGATTGCACAGGAAAAAGCAGTATTGCAAGTCGAGAAATCTTATCAGAAACAGATTCAGAAATTAATGGCTGAAAAACAAGCAGAAGCAGACAGGTACCAGCAGAAATATTTCTCCTTAATGGAACAAATCCAAAACTCACAGGTCAAAGAAACAGAGGATGAAAATGCATGAAAATTAAAAAAAGATAAGTGAAAGCGTGGAAAACAACGAAAATGGCAATACCATTTCTTTTACAATATTGACAGATGCAGGACAAAAAGACATTAAAAAAATAAACAGACTATTGGAAAATATAAAGTGTAACAGGGCATAGGAAAACCGGTTGTGAAGCTGTCAAATGGCAGTTTCCTTTTTGTGCCCTTTTGGCAGCAGTACAAGAATGCCAATCACAGCTCCTTAACTGTTACCCATTCCATAATATTAGTTACATGCATACCGCAAAGCCTTCTTTTTTGCCTGAACAGCCAATTTGTGCTAATTTAATATGCCATCTTTTTGCACTGTACAGGGAGCAGGACTTATACACAGGGCTGTATAGCAGTCCCTGAAAAAATCATGAAAAAAATCGTCCGGAATACAACCAGCCATACAAAAATCTGTATATATAAAAAATAAATCAGAAAAAAGAACAACACAAAAAAACAAAACGCCTGTCTGGCTGACAGCATGATCGCGAATGCAGGCAAGGGCCGACAGGGAGCGAAAAAAAGCTGCGGTACTGATGAAAAAACCAGAATCCATCTGGCAGCGGAAAACTTTCCTATGATGGCTGCATTGCCAGCGGGATGTTCCCAGACGGCAAATATTTTTCCGGAGAAGAAGCCCATGCCTGGATGGGCGCTGCCGGGCTGGCCTGGTTTCAGGAACAAATCCGGATTTTTTCAGCATCTGTGTTTTCTGCCGTACACATTCCCCCTGTGTTATGGTATACTGTTTGTAAAAGCAGGCTTTTAAACAAAGTTTTGGCACAGCGCAAATACTGTTTGTAAAACACGGAATGCAAAATTTATAAATGTTTGTAAATACAAGGAATATTTACAAACAGAAAGGAGGAATTTTTTTTGGGAAAGGAAGTCGGCTATGCACGGGTAAGCAGCCGGGAGCAAAATCTCGACCGACAGATGATGGCCTTAATGAAGTATGTATCAGAGGAGATGATTGTTACGGATAAGGCTTCTGGGAAAAATCTTGACCGTCCCGGATACCAGTCCCTGAAAATCGGGATTGGAAAACTTGTAAAAGGAGATACTCTCTACATTAAATCTTTAGACAGGCTTAGCAGGAATAAAGAAGATGCAAAGAAAGAGCTGGAATATTTTTCCAGGATCGGGGTGAGGGTCAAAATTATTGACCTCCCAACAACCATGGCACCTGTACCAGAAGGACAAGATTGGATTTTGGACATGATCAATAATATTTTAATCGAGGTTCTGTCATCCATTTCACAAAACGAAAGGATAACTATCCGCAAACGGCAGGCAGAAGGATTTGCCGCCATGCCGGTTGATCAAAGATCCGGGAAAAAGATAAGCAGGAAAACCGGAAGGTGTGTCGGCAGGCCTCCTGTCCAGTTTCCGGATAACTGGGAGGAATATTATAAAAAGTGGAAGGCAAAAGAAATCACTGCTGTTGCGGCAATGGAAGCCCTGGAACTGAAAACGAACAGTTTCTATAAACTGGCCCGCAGGCATGAAGAAAATGAAGCAGCACAGACAAAGGAGACTGGCTGATGGAAACTAAAAATAAACCGTCTATTGCATACCAGAATAAGGATATCGCCAGCAAGATACTTGCCGAGAACTTCAAAAGCAAATCACTTGGGGTTTACGGCCTGGACCTTCCAAGGATTGTCCGGGCGCTTCCGACAAACCTTCCGGAGATTTCTGCAAACGAACTCCGTATTGACCATATTTTTGAGCTGGAAGACAATACGATATGTATCATAGACTACGAAAGTTCCTATAAAAAAGAAAATTTCATAAAATACCTGCAGTACATGGCAAGGGTGCTGGAACGGTACCGGAAAGAGAGCATTTATAATGTAAAACTCCGGATGGCCGTTATATATACCGCAGATGTGCTGCCCGGACAGACAGAGACAGTGTTTGATGCAGGGGACCTTTCCTTTCATATTGAGCCTGCGTTTTTATCTTCCCTTGATTCGGAAGAAATTAAAAAAAGGATTTCCGGAAAAATCATGGCGCAGGAACATCTGTCAGATGAAGAACTGATGGAATTTATCATACTTCCACTGTCATACAAAGGGACGGAAACCAAGAAAAAAGAATTAAAAGAAATGATTTCACTTGCAAAGGAAATCCGCAGTGAAAAAGAATGTTTATTCGTATTATCCGGGATGCTGGTATTTGCAGACAAAATAATTGATGCCGAGACAAGCAGGCAGGTAAAGGAGTGGATTCGCATGACAAAAGTAGGCAGACTGTATGAGCAGGAAAAAATTGAATACGCAAACAAACAGCGGGAAAATGACATAATATACCTTGGGAGAGAAGACGGAAAGTCAGAGGAAGAAATCGTCAGCCGCCTGAAAAAAATGCTGGGCTATGATGATTCCGAGGCACGGGCCGCTATTTCTGTTTTCGATAGCAGGCAGGCAGCCGGTGTATAAAAGCAGCCGGTGTATAAAAGCAGCCGGTGCCATCCATTTCCAGAACAATTCCGTAAATATGGAGATGCGGAAACATTCCAGCACGGTTCCGGCCGTCTGGCAGCAAAAAAACGGCAGCATCCGCACTGCCGTTTTTCCGCTTCCGGATTCTTTCATTTCAAGCCGCAGATTGTATTTCTTTTTAGCAGGAACAAAACGCCTGGGCATCCTGATCCAGAAATACTTTCCTGCAATCTGTCATTTTCCATCAGCTCCTTCACATAATCCATGCGCATCTGGCTGAGACATCTTTTTCCCCCGCCTATTAATCTGCAGATGCAGCAGTATTTCCTGGGATTTTTCCAGCCGCTATACCTGCCTGATCTGACAAACGGCTGTTACCGGCAGCATTCATCCACCACATCAAACCGGGGTTTCTGCCATACTCCCTATAAAGATGCCTATGATAAAATAAACTGAAAAAATCAGGAGGAAAAGGAAGGAGGACAGATGGCAATATATTATTTCAGGGAAAAACTGGAAGAAGGAGTTTTATATACGAAATCCGGAATTTTAACTGCTGCAATCAGAGGAACAGAATATAAAGCGGTATTTCCGCCTGGCAGAAGCCCCAAACATGTGGAAAGGGAAAGCATCCCATGCCTGGCCCGCAAATGCAGCAATACGGAAATGAAATGCATGGTCGAAGCTGTGTCAGCAGACAGCCTGGAACTGGAAAAGAAAGACTGGATCTGTATTAATCCGCTGCTGTTAAAAAATGCTGCAGAATTTTTCCTGGGCAGCTATTCAATGCCAGAAATCACCCGCTGTTATCCAAATTATAAAAAGGATCAGATTATTGCCTCACAGTGCATAGATTTTATTGCATCTGACGGTACTATGATTGATTTAAGATTTCTAAAGACAGGCGTGGACACTGCGTATGGAAGAAAGCAGAATGGAAGTTACTCCATCCTGACCCCAGGATTCATCATGGGATATGTAAATATCTTAAATATCCCGAAATATACAGAAAACCGCATGATTCTGCTGTTCGTTCAGCAGCGGGAACCGGTATCCCAGAATCCGGTTCCTGCCATGAACGGCAAAACATATGAATCTGTCAGGACAGGCTGTGCATATGGCCTGGAATTCTGGAATGCAGTTATACGGGCAGATGCAGAAGGAATCAGCCTGTGTTCATACAAATGCATTACAGATGATATCCTGTCAGGTGCCGGATTGTACAGCACCGGGTGTACAATCCGGCCATTTCCTTGAAAACACTTCTATCTGCCTGCATACGGAACCTGACGGGCCGGCATTCCAAATAGCTGCATTCTAAAAAATCTGGAAAGTGGGATGCATACGAAAAAATGGATGGCTGCAGCGCCATCCTTTTTTTATATTTCCATTTACAAACATCCATGCTGTTTCATACGAAAAGATGAAGCCTTATATCACAAACCAGGATTTTAACTGCTGCCAGAGGAAAAGAACCTCATCCTGCATCCCCGCCCTGCAGAACCCCATGGCTGCCCCGCAGCTGCAGCAGTACAGAAACTGCTGCAACCCTGTCAAAAAATTTCAGGAGAAGTGTTACTGATTTTCGGACTGAAACTGGAATTTCAGGACAGGTGATAACAATTTCAGGACAGATATCCCGGCTGCCGCTCCAAAGCCCTGCTGCACAAGGCTCTCATGGACATGCCCGCTCCTAATAATATAATGTTTAGTTTATATTACAGCAGCGGAACCGGCAGCATAGCTGTGCCGGTAATTTACAGAATGAAAAGAAAAAATGAATACCGGACACTGGCATCCTTTTTTCTTTCATCCCTGTAACTTTTTTCATCGCAATACCACTGCTGAAAGTCCGTCTGCATCGCAGGAAAGGAATGTCATGCTGCTTTTCATTTCACGCCTCACCATCTTTTCACTGTGAAGATTCCACTTCGCAAAACCATATATTTCCTGCTGGTTACATCAGAAGCGTGCCTGTCTGCAGCAAGGCAGAAGCCTTCATGGAAAGATACTGCATGGGAACCATCTAAATGAATCTGTTTCAGTAACGAATACCTGTCCCTCTGCATAAATCATCTTATAGGACAATACCTGCCCTTCTGGACCCCCATTCCCAACTCCCTTCTCCTGCCTTCCGCCAGATCTGCTTTTTTCTTTCCATACAGTACAGATTTGTTTGAAATGCACTGTTTCCATTTACTGACGGAAACATTTATCCCATCCAGCTTTCATTATCAGATACCAGCCATCATGTACAGGAAGCAGCATTTATAGAAACTGTCACGCAATACCAGGAAGGACACAGTATGGGCATCCGGCAGCAGCAGGCTTCCCCTGTTTCTAAAACAGATGCCGTAATAAGTATCTTTCATTCCTGTTGCAGACAGGCATGAAAAACATCCTGAGCTGTATACAGCCATACAGAAACAGCAGCAGATGTGCAGTCCGGCAAGTCAAACTGCTGCACCAGGTTACAGAAAAAACAGGAGCAGCATGAACGGCACAACCGAAACAGCCGTACATCTGCAAAGAAAATCTTTTTACTGCCGCACACGGCTCCTGATGCAGCAGTACACTGGCTGTGGACATACATTGAAACAGATTCCTGCTGAATGGACAACTGTTTCACCCATCTGGCTGAAAAATGGCAGCACAAAATACTTTTTGGGCAGATATCAGGGTACCGGACATGCCGCTCCTTGATACCAGCATCACAGACAGCAGCGCCTGGAAAAACTTTTATTGCAAGTCTTTTCCAGCATTAGTTCCGACCGCAACGCAAAAAAAACGGCAGTATCAGTACTGCCGTTTTTTGCAATCCCGGTATGTGTCATTCCAAACCCCAGATTGTTATCTCTTTTTACCAGGAACAAAACGCCGGGGCATCCCGATCCAGAAAACCAGCAGCAGTACCGGAATGCCTGCACCTGCTGTTTTTCTCTTATTCCTGATGCCTGCATCATTCCTGTACATCCTCTATTTCTATCTGATGCTTTTCTGCATAATTCCTGACTACTTTCATTTTCGTCCCGTTTCCCTCGAAACTTCCAAGGTAATCATATAAAAACTGCAGCCATCCTGGAATGTCCTCCCCATAAACATCATCAAATTCGTTCAGCGCCCGGATAAGCAGCTTTTCACTGCTGTTATTTTCAAAAACCATGGCCAGCAGTATTTTTGCTCCATTCTTTTCAGATTCCGGAATGCTTCCACTCCCTATGTGTTCCTTTCCCATTCATCCTCCTTAATATAATCTGTAATTTCAGGCATCATCATCTGAAATTCAAATTCATAATCTCATCCAGTATTTTTCTCATTACCAGCACCGCTTTTTCTTCCTCTGTTCCACACTCCCGCATCGCCTGCAAAATGGCCGCTGGCAAATTCTGCAGCCGCTCCATCCCGGACATTGCAAGACAGCAGGCTGTTATCCTGCCAAACTCCTCTGCAGTCCATTCCTCTAAAGGGATTTCTGTTTTCCCCTTACAGAATTGAATTACTTCGCCCTGCTCATTTAATGCAAGCGATTCTGAGAGTCCGTAACTGCACGACCTCTCCCCTTTACTATCAGCAAAAACATGCCACATCTCTGGCCGTTCCATTCCATTCTCCTCCCCTCATTTTTGGGTTCCCGCTTCTTCCTGTGACTCCGCCTCCCCTCCATTTACAGACTGCATGAATCCTGTATAAAATTTCCTCTTATAAAACTTACATTAAAATCACAAAACCATTATATCTCGAAAATACAAGAAAGTTTTTAGCATAAACAGTCCATCATTACCTTAGTAAAACAGGCATCACATTAACCAGTAAAAACAGGCATCATATTAACCAGAAAAGCAGGCATCACATTAACCAGAAAAGCAGGCATCATATTAACCAAAAAAGCAGGCATCACATTAACTAGCAATAACAAGCATCACATTAACCAGAAAAGCAGGCATCACACTAACTAGCAATAACAAGCATCACATTAACCAGTAACCACAGACATCACATAATACACTAATTTCAGGCATCAGAAACATCTGAATCAGGCATCTATTCCCCATTTCTTCAAAAAACTCTCCTGTCCGGTTCGAGCAAACGGCATTTTTACTGCAAACGGGCCATCTATTCCCTTCTTATGTCTCAATATATGTTTTTTATATCTGATGGCACTTGGGGATGCTGATATCTGGTGGTGCCTGCTATGAATTCTTCATGTGATGCCTGACGATATGCGATGCCTGAAATTTAATCCATGTGATGCCTGTTGCTCCGCAATGCATGAATCTTAATGATGCCTGCTGCATGAGCTTTTATAGCCATTCGTAATTTATTTGCAAATTGTGTATAACTTATTACACTTTTTATAACACCTCCCTCCCCCGTTTTATAACAGAAATCCTTTCCAACCCTTTTAACAAATACATAGCATATCAGATTATCCAGTTCCTATATTAAAAAAATAAACCACCTGTCTTAAAACGAAAAAATTTTTGCAGAATATTGTCGAAATTTGTCAATCATGTGGTACAATATTAACAGAATTGAAAATATAAGGAAAAGAGGAGAAAACATGTTAAAACATTATTTTAGAAGATTACTGCCCCGATGCCTGTTTCCCACAGCTTTTGTGCGGCATCAGCCCGAACGCAAAATCAGGAAACAGGATTTTCACAACTGAAATACCTTAAAACAACTAACGGGCGTTGCATCCTACAGGTAATCAGCAAAGATTCCGTGGTTTGTTCATGGAATCCCATACTTTAACCCCAGGTAACATGAAAATTCATTTTACTATAATACTTATCCAAATCAGAAGGAGGAGCAAAAAAGATATGAAAAAACTTAGAATTTCATTGGTTTTTGCACTGGCAGCAGTTTTTCTATTAACATCCCTGTCATTTCCAGAGGCAAAGACAAATAAGGAAAAGAGTATTGATAACTGTCTGTATTCCATACTCAGCAAAAAAACAGTTCAGTTTGAAGGCACTTCCAAAAAAAATGTAACATCTTTATCAATCCCTGACACTGTACAAATTGAAGGAATCCAGTACAAAGTAACCAGTATTGCAGCGGACGCAATGGCGGACAGCACAAAACTGGAAACGCTTATAATAGGAAAAAATGTTTCAGTAATCGGAAAACGGGCCTTCAAAAATTGTAAAAACCTGCATTTGATTACAATACTAACCGAAAATCTTACAAAGTCTTCTGTGAAATCAGATGCTTTCAAAAAAATAAGCCCGACAGTCTCTATAACTGTCCCGGAACAGAAATTTTCAGCATATAAATCGCTGCTGAAAAGCAGGGGGATTACAGGAAAAGGACAGAAGATTACAGGAAACGGGGATGCCCTGAAACCAAATGAAGGCACTAAACCATCAGACTTTGAGAAGAATGAAACAGATCAGGTTTCTTTTACGATTGGCGACTGGTCTGATGAAAATGCAGCCTATACATCAATACATGCTGTCCGGGATTCCAAAGAATATTCAGCAGATGACTCCATCCCTTTTACAGCTGGGATAAGGCTTCATCCAGATGTTTATGGCACATGGAAAGTTAAACAGGGCGGCGGCGTTTATGTAAGATGCGGCAAATGCGGATCATGGTTCAAAGATTATGTTATGTTTGGAAATCATGGTGCTTTATCCACCTGTGGATGGGGAAATGCATATATTGGTGAAACGAACAGCTATCCTGAGTCTTATTTCGTGCCAGATGATACACCATGTAAAGCAGTTTATTCCTTCGTGCTTCCAGATTCCCTGTCCTATAAGGATGGCAGTCTGAAAGTAGTCCACATGGTTAATGGCGAAGTAGATAAAAGCACCTATAAAGTTAATGTTTCTGGCCAGAATGTGAGTGTTACGATTCCTGATATCAAAGGATCTGAATATTATATTCCGTTTGATTATGAGGAGTATATAAAAGATCCATATGCTTATGAAGAAGGATGTGATGAGAAAACCAAAAAAGGAATCAGAGAAGGAACCAGGGATGTTATTAATGTAACTTTTGAAGCCGTAATGAATGAAAATATTTCACTGGATAACAATATTGTGTCTGCCAGCATATCCTACAGCTGCAAAGACAGGGAAAAGAAATTTGATTTAGGCACTGCAGAAATCCATGCCGCAGCCATCCAGATTTCCAATACAGACATGGATGGAAACAGCCTGGATGGGGCAGTATTCGATCTTTACCAGGAAAAACCGGAATTCAAGGAAGGGGCTTCCTATGGGACTGCAAAATGGGTAAAGATTGCAGAAGGACTGAAAGCTGGAGATATCTACAGAGGAATCGGTATGGGCTGGGAAAACAGAACGAACGGCTACAGGGTTGTTCAGGTTTCCGCACCTTCTGGATATACACAGGCATCTGCATACAGCTTTACAATCGGCATCCAGACGAAAAAAGGAGAAAAAAGCACTGTGACAGCGGTTAATGATTTTACCGACAGAAATCTGGATGTGGAAAACGGGATTATCAAGGTTAATATTGTAAATAGAAAATAATCTTGTATTATATAGTAAAAAGGCAGGGTAATTCCCTGTCTTTTTATTGTTATTATCAGATATTGCAGACGAATACCAAATGTTCCCGCTCCTGGCAGAAGATAACGGCGCAACAGGGACCAATAACACAATATCTATATCGCAGAAATAGTTATGAATAGACCTGTTTTTACGATACCTCAAATCATAATTAATGCCACAGCCTGGATTATTTTCTTTTAATCTGGAACGCAAAAAGACAGCATCCTTTACAGGTACTGTCTTTTTTGCGTGTTCAGCTTTTTGTCAGGCACGCTTTTAATCCCATCTGGCAGAAGTACATAAATCTACGCATCATCAGGCAGATATGTATTCATCAGAATGGCAATTCTGCATTCAGCGGGTCATCAGCATCCAGCAATTCTCTATAAAACGCTCTTTTTCTTCTATCTCGATGTTTTGAGCATTGGCACAGGTCAAATCTAAGGCAAAAATTGCAAAATTTTTGGAGAAGCCTCTCTAATGCATAGAATTCTTCCTCATCTGGAAAAGTGATTCTGTAACCACCCGGCACATCTTCCAAAAATTCGCTCTGGCATTCGGAATTCTGGCACTGTTCTGAACCTGCAAGTATTCTCTCATGCTGCTCTATACGGGACAAAGCCCTTTTTATAAGTTTATCCATCTGTTCCTGTTCTATTTCAGTAAAATATTCCCTGATGTCTCTAAGCATCTTAAACCTCCTTATTTTATCCTGTGAATAATATGGAAAGTTATACTGTCATCCTGATACAGCCTTACTGCAGCAAGCCAGTCATACCTGTATCTATCCTCATGCCTTCATACTGCATATCCAGAATCCGTTCTTCTTTCCTGGAACTCTTTTTTTGCACTGTACCATTATCCTTTTTTAAATCTGCTTTTACAGAGCCATTCCCATGATTATCAAAAAAAACACTGTAATACTGGCATCCGCATTTTCTTGTTTTAGTTAAGCTATTCATTTTTCTTCCGCAGCTCCTTCTATGAGTAAAATTTTCCATATTTAATATGAACTATTTAAGGCGCAAAAAAATGTGCAAACCATTTATATTATGCTTTTTTTATTTTCCCTGTTGCTCCTGCCTTTTTATAAGACAGGCTGTCTGGGGTTTTCAGATTGTGTAAACTCTGAAAACCTCAAAAAGCCTGACAAGATGCCATAGAAATTCTTTTTTTGCGGCAAGGCTTTCTTCCGGGCTGGCTGATACGATTTTCAAAAGTGTTTTCGCCAGAACCTTCCCGGCATTTTCTCTTGTTATTTCATTCTGTAAAAACGGATATTCGTCTTCCACTTCACACTCTATTTCTTCTGTTTTCCGATCACGCCTGCACCAGTCTGAAACCGCCCTGTCAATTTCCACAAAAAAGATAAAAAAATCATCAAATGCAAGGCTTTCTGTTTCAAATCCTTCTTCTGCGCATAGATGCAGAAGCACGCTGCAGAAATATTTTATCCTTGCAGCGGGCAATTCCGGGGCGCTCTGTAAAACATCCATGTACCTTTCCTTAAAATCAGCTTCTATGCCCTGATAATCTGCTGCATCGGAAACCGGCCTTCCAAAATCTTTTTTCTTCGGGAACTTTCCAATCGGAATAATTTCATGCATTTTTCTGCTCCTTTTTTAATATTTTGCCCTTTATCCTGCTCTCTGGAATGAAAAAAACAGGTTTTTCAAAAAAAAACGGCCCTGTACCAACATGGTAAGTACAGAGCCGTTTTGTATCAAAAATATTCTTCCCTGAATTTATTTCACAGCCACAGCCGTATATGAAAAACCATATCTGCCAGGATGGCAGACGGCATCATGCCTGCGCTTTTCGCGCTGAGCGTATCTTTTTTTCCTAAACTCCTGCCTTTCATAGAACAACCGTTCCATTGGATCATCAATTCCTAACTCTTTTAATTTCATTTTCGCCAAATCTATATCCTCCGTTATTCTTTTCATTTAAGTTTCTGTTAATTAATATGGAAGGCCGGCCAGAATAAAATTCAAAGGCACTTTTTCCCATTATTCACGATTCATATTTAATTATATTACTATAACGCAAAGATTCCAGGTGATGCCCGGATCACTGCAGATTTCCGCTGTCCATATAGCACCGTACCGTTTTCAAGATTTCAGATGCCTCTTTTAAAGCAGCACCAGCCAGTTCCCCATCCACATTTTTTCTCCCATTGCAGCGCTCTGCAAAGTGCAGTACTTTTGAAACCTTAAAAATAAAAACCTCCCAGTCGTCCGGATTTATACCGCATCCAGCCTGTAAAGTGTCCCCCGTTAAACGGAATGGGAAAATGCGGCATAAAAGCGCTTCATTCCGGGGATTCTGCAGCGCTTTCACCAAACCGGCATAGGATAATTCAATATCAGGATACTGCCCCATCTGCTTTAAAAGCCAGTCACCCGGTTCATGCACCCACAGGTTCCGCAGCGTCCAGACACCTTCCTCTAACACTTTTTTGTACAGGCTGTCATACCCCTCAAAAAACCACCCCTTATTTGTACAGCTAAACGGGAACCCATATGTCGTATATACCCGGTCAAGCGCCTGGTACAAATCAACAAACTGTCCGGCATCTAAAGTTCCATAGTATTTTTCAGCATACGGCTCCAATGCGGTTTTCGTCACATCCCTGCTATGACGGTTATGCGGGAATGCATATACACCTGCCTTGTCCAGATAATTTTCAGGATCAAAATAATTACTATCCATATAACTTCTGAAAATCTCCCACGGATCCAGCACCGTGTTTTCAGCAAACAGGCCCAGAAGTTTTTTTACTTCCTCCAGGAAATATGCTGTCCGCCTCCCGCATGCGAAGGACTCTCCATGCGGCCGCAAAGAACGGCGGCAGCCATTCCCGGAATAATAGTATTGAAAAGCACCCTCCAGTTCCCCTGCCACCTTATCCATTTTTATATTACCGCTTTTATAATAATACGGGCTGCAGACTTTTAAAACTCCTGCACCGCACAGGATCTTAATGATGTCCTTTCGAAACAGGCTGAATGCTGTCCTGTTTTCATTTTTCTCCAGCGCATCTTCCATGCGCGCAAGAGCCTGATGCACCTGGCTGGCCATATCCATTTTTTTTCCTCCCTCGTTTTTTCTTACATTATACACAAAGCCTGGTTTTTCTTATTTTGCAAAAAAAGAAACCAGGCGTATGAAAAAAGCTTTTCATACACCTGTCAGTACATTCATTTCCGCCATGCAGTCCTTTACTTTTCCAGCGTTATAATAAAAAACAGAAAACAGCACACCAGGACAGGCTCCTGCAGAAATCCTGTTTGCAAATATATCCGATGGGGGTAAGGAATATGAAGCACGATATCATTTATTTTACAGCCGGAACCACCAGTTTCCTGGCAGGGTTTTCAGGAACCCTGCTGCTGATCCGCACCGTATATGTTTATTTTATATCGGTATAGGGGATATAAGAGGAAAATCCCGTTTTTAGAAATAATGCATTTTGTTTTCATGGCGGACCTGCCAAAAGATGCCGAAGGCAGCCTGCAGTACGGAACCAGGCCCGTTCTGGTAATCTCTAATAACCAAGCAGATTTTCACCCCTCAGTCACCACAATTATTCCATTGACAATCCACACACATAAAAAAAAACCGCTGCCAACTCATGTAGCTATCAGCAGATGCGGCCTGGAAAAAAAAACAATCAATTATACTCGCGGAACAGATTATGTCAATAAACAGAAATCAGCTGAAAAGGAAAGCAGGGAACATCTCAGAAACAGTATATGAAGAAAGGGTAAAAAAGCAGTCACCATACAACTGGGCCTCTAACCCGTTTCAGAATATACAGAATATGCCAGGCACTTTACATAAAGGCAGAAAAAAATCTGGCAGAAAAAAACAGCCAGATTTTTTTGTAATTTGTAATATTTCCATTCCCATGAATTTCTGCTCCCGAAAGGCTTCCTAATAAAGAACCAGACTGTGCCCACCAATTCATCCAGGCAATGCGTTTCTCCAGGAAGCTATTATAACTCCAGGTTCCAGCGCTTCCTTGCAATTTTTTGTATGGCACGGCGGGCTGTCCGGTCTGTATATTCTGCAGCACCGGATACAGGGTGGGAGAACATAAACCGTATACAGTCATCTTTTGTCTGTATGGCTGCTTCAATTTCTGCTGTCTTTTTCTGTATATCCTCATACATAGCTGCTATCAGGCAGTCTTTCGACTCAAATATATCGTCAAGACAGACATATGCAGTCCCGAAACTAAAATCAACTTCCGCATGCCACCCAGAACTTCCGTCTCCACAGATCCTGACAATCCGGGCTTCCACAGGCATTGCAGACCATAATCCAAGAAACCATGCGGGCCGGTTCTCCCTTTGAAATTCTTCTGCCGTATTTTTATCCATTGATGCTGTCTCCTTCCTGAAACTTTTTGTCTGCAACCTTTCTCCTGGCATCCTCTTTTACAGAAATACCATTTCCTGTATTACCCATGCATTCTCCAGCAGCATCCTGATGCTCCTCGGAGCAGCCATCATAGTCCAGGCTGAATAGTCCCAGGGCACATGGCCTGCAGATATAAATATCACTGTCAGGCGGTCTGATTAACCGTCCGGCTTTGCTAAAACCTTTCCCACAAAAATGACACTTTTCCAAGTCCTATTTACACATCCTCCTTCCTTTATGCTTAACCCCCCCCTGTATTTATTACAGCCCCCCGCTCCCCCCCCAGAAGATGACAGCAGGCATCCAGCAATTACAGGGCGTTCCTTTCTACAGAAACCTTATAACAGGATAAGTTAATTATACAATCTGCCCGCATCCGTTATAAACAGCAAAAAAAGATTTCACACACACACAATCAGCCAGTAAAATAAACGAGGGTTATTTCAGGAAGCGTTCCCTTACTAAGCCTGCGTCCAGACACATCGCAAAAAACCGTACATTTTTTTCATAAATATACCATCCAAGGCTTCCAGAAGATGGAAAAAATCCCATATTCAGTATGCATTATGCCCCAGGCATAAAACCAGCACCACAAAAAAGCTGCTGCACAGGAAACATGCAAAAAAAAACAGCATGGCTGCAGCAAGGCAAAATACTGAAACGGGGGTATTTATTTTTTATGTATAAACATATACAGCTTAAACAGGCAGAACTGCAGCAGGCAGGATGGAAAGCAGTACCGCTCGGCCAGACGCGGAGCAATGGAAAATTAAAGCAGGCAGAAGGGTTTCTGGTATTTGTCAGAGACCGGAATTTTGACGACTTTTTAAAAAAGTCGTCAAAAAAGGATATCACAAACCCTTGCAGCCAGAGAGATCCAGGCACGGGGTCAGGGTTCCCTATGGGAACCCAGAAGGGTTCCCCGACCCTGGCTGGATCTTCAAATGTAGGGCTTCCTGCGCTTGCTGATTTTGAAAGCTACCCGTCCCTGCGGGCAGCGCGCCCTGACAGCCCATGCATCCTGATCGGGTTTGACAGCGAATGGGAAAACCTGGATTCCGGCAGGCGCTCCATGCTGTCCTGGCAGTTTTCTGTTGTATGGGGCGGGCGTCTGATTGAAGCATGCTTTCTAAAAGACGGATGCAGGAATCTTGATTTAAGCACCGCTCTCGGATTCATCCTTGACTACCTGGGATGGAAGCCTGTTGATGTCCGCAGGATCAGGAAATACGCGTATTGTGATGCATGGGTTGATGGAAAGGCTTCTGTCACTGTAACGGGCAGCCTGCAGGAGGCACGGTCGAACTGTGTATATGTGTACCGTGGTTATGATGCGGATGGCAGATTCAGCCATGAGCGTATTTCGGATATGCCTGACGCTTTTAAGAATAGGGCTTCCCGTGACTGGTCCTATTTTCATACTTTCCTGGATTATAAATCTGTGGAAACCATCCGCGTCACGCTTGTTTGCCATTCCGGGAAAGCTGATCTGACCAGTCTCAGTGGGGCTGATTATATTCTGAGGCGTCTTACGGAGGTGCAGGGTGGCCTTGTCAGCTTGCAGCCCGTGCGTCTTGCACCTAAGAGCCTTAAAAATGTCAATAACACAGCTGTTTATCCAGTTTCCCTTTCCGTTGCTGACACAATGTGCCATGCTCCTGCCGGGATGAAAAAATTAAAGAATCTTGGTGATGTTGTAGGTATACCCAAAACTGAAATAGCTGATGAACAGAAAGAGCATATACTGCAGCTTCTGCAGAATGATACTGTAACATTTTTTGAGTATGCTTCTACTGACAGTGTTGTGTGCCTGCTGTATGCATCTGCCCTGTATGGCTGGAATAATAAGCCGCCTGTTACCATCACTTCTTCTGCCGCCTTTGTCATGCTTGGCAATATCATGGAATATCTGTGTATTGGCCGGGATGATATGGATGGTTTCAACCGGAAATACCGCGGGCTTGTGAAAGTTTCACATGGAAAGGTAAAACTCCGGGACCGTCCTGGTTTTTGTGAAAGTACAAGCCTGGAGCCGGTTTCTGATAAAGCGAACACCATACAGCATTTTGCCTCTCAGGCTTATCACGGCGGGTACAATGGGTGCTCCGAAGTTGGTTACTTTCCTATGGAAACCCATGATTTTGATTTGCGCAATGCTTATCCGACCGCTATGTGCCTTGTGCCTGATGTTGACTGGGAAAACCCGGTCCGGTTCCATATCCAGGACAGGGCTATGGATATCCGGGATTTCCAGTCTTCCGGAAGCGGCCTGAACCCTGCTGCCCTGTTCGTTGGGTACTGCCGCTTCCATTTCCCTGACAGCGTAAAATTCCCCTGCATCCCTGTGAATGTTGATGGGGTGCCTGTATACCCGAAAAGCTCTGACGGGCTGGATGGTGTCTATGTTGCCGGCCCGTACATATACCTTGCGCTCAGGCTTGGCGCTTCTGTTTTCTGTGAAAACGGATATTTCCTGAACAGCCTTTTTACAGCAGGCATGTGTGAGAGCCGGAGCCTGTCATATGCTGTTAAACAGTTTGTGCTGGACCGGAACCGTGCTGTAGCGGAACACGGGAAGAAATCACTTGAAAGCCTCATCTTAAAGCTGATGGTGAATGCTGGATATGGGAAAGCTGCGCAGAATGTGATTCAGAAACATACCTGGTCAGCTTACAATGATATAATGGAAGACCTGGGCTGCAGTCCGATTACAAACCCCGTATCAGCCATGATGACAACCGCCATCGTACAGTGTGCGCTTCTCGCCTGCCAGAACCAGCTCCACGGGTTTGGTTATATGTCCTGCTCAGTTACAACAGACGGTTTTATCAGTGACTGCCCTTACAATGTGCTTGCCGGGCTTGATCTGTACGGTCTGAGGGCCTGCATGGAGCAGGCAAGGCTTTTCCTGACCGACGGGAAAGATGCAGGGCTTTGGGAGGAAAAACACCATCAGGATGACCTTATCAACTTCACAACCAGAGGAAATATCTCCCTTCTCCGACATGGTGTGTGTGCCCATAACAGTGCTAAATCTGGTTATGAAAGTGACAGCTATGAAGACCGGTTATGGCTCATGACCCAGGTTTTATCTCGGACCGGTACTGTGGTATGTACAGATATGAAATGGTCCTCCTTCAAAGATATTGTGCAGGGCCGGGCTGATTTCCATGTAAGCCCCGAAACCAGGCGTCTTCATATGGATTTTGACCTGAAACGCAAACCGGACAGAAGCTCATTTAAAACGGATTATCCCTCTGTCTGCGGCATTACTTATGAGATGGCCCACTTTGACACTGTCCCCTATGATACGGTTGCAGAATTCCGCCTGTACCGTAAAAAGAAGGAATCGTGTGACTGCCTGAGGACTGTAACAGAATGGAAATCTTTCTTTTTAAAAGTAGATACAGACGGCTGCGGCTGCATTGTGAAAGACCTGGAATGGAGCATCCTTTTATCCGCTGTTATGGGTTACCGGGCCGGCAAATGGGACATCCCTGCTCTTGAAGGGAAAACCGTCCCTGAAAAATGCGCATGGTTAAACCTGCACAACGGATCTTCGCGGAAATTTAAAGAAAGTGACTGGAAGAATGCCAGGCGTCCGGAACGGCAGGCCCATATGCTTCCCGCAGAATTTCTATCTGATAAAATTGCTGAACTTCAAAGCTGCAATTAAAAAAAGAATGCCACGGAATAAAATCCCGGTTCCGTGGCATTCTTTCTCTAAATATATCCTGTCATGCTATTTTTTCTGGCATCTTCATAATCCAAGAATCTGTAATACAGCCTTTGTGCCAATTTTTACGCCGATTTCCATATAGGTTCTTTGCGTCTTGCATATACAATCGAGCAGTGCTTCCGCATGTTGTTCTGTGAATCTCACCGCTGAATCCTTGTCCGCAAGATTTTCCGTGCTTTCCCCAGCTTTTGATATGAGATTTTGAAGTTCTATAATTATTTGGCGGTCACACTTTCGTGCAAAATAAGGGCTTTCGCCGGAATCCGTGGTTAAAGCCGCATTTTGGATGACATTTAGGATGTTAAATTCTTCCATTATTTTTCCTCCCCCTCTTTTTATTCTTACATAACTCTACCACAGCATCCGGCATGGTATTTTCTGCATAGATCCGTCTCTCAAAAAACATATCTGTCTAATTCCATTTTTGATGTAGAAAAAAAGGCATCCGCAAGCAGCAGATGCCTTTTGCATTATATGTACTAAAAGCTGCCTTTAAAAATACAGGTTTAGAACTTCCGCGCTTATTCTATTTTCCAGGAAGCAGCTTCATTTATTTTACACGGATGATATTTTATGCCGAGTTTTTTACAAATCTCAGATAATCTTTTCTGTACGGACAAAAACGGGAGTTTTTTCCACCCATCTTTCTCTCCGGAAACAAAAATATATTCACTTTCAATACCTTTTTTTTCCTGGATCTTTAAAGCTTTCTGAATAATTTCATACCTTTTCTGAGTCATCTGCAAATACCAATGAGCGTCGCTTTTTTTTAAAACGACTGGATGGGTGCTGTTGTACTTTCCCTCCGAATCCAGCATCCATTTTTTTTTCAATCCGGCAATTTCTTTTGTTGAAATCCCTCCTGTAAGCCAGAAATCCACGGCAAGCATCTGCATATCATGGCTGTTATGGTGGTTAATCCATTCTGACAGTTTATGTTTTTCTTCTGCCGTATATGGCATATTTATATATTTGCAGGCTGTTTTTCTGCAGTTTTCCTGCATATTGTTGCAAGATCGGAAATTCTTGCCAAGCTCGTTAGAGGCCAAAATTACGGCAATTTGCAGCATACTAACAAACTGGATCCAACTCTTTTTATTTTCGGCGTAGTGTATAGCAGTGTGAATGATCAGTTTGTTTATATCTACATCATTAAGCTGTGATAGTTCACAGTTTGCTGTCCTGCTCTCAGCAAAGTGAATTTCTAAAATCTCATTTAATTCATCCATTCTCGTTTTTCTGTATTTTTCCAATGCATGCTCCGCAAAATCGTAAAGGCTTCTGCATTTCCTTTCCATCACTTCATTTTCCATATTTATCACCTTCCTATATTTTTTGTACCTATAAAATGAATTTTTACAGAAAATGTCATAAATGCTTTCTTTACCAATGGATTCCCTGAAAAAAAATAAAATTCAGCAAAAAACTTACAGAAGTGATACTATACAGGAAATCCGGGAAATTAACAGTCTGTGTTCATGGGGGGGGGCATCCTGGAAGCCGGATTCCATGGCCCTAATGTCCCCAGTAAAATTTCCTGGCAGGGTCTGCCATGCCTTGTACAAACATCTCCAGCATTCCCAGGCTGCAAAGGTGAAGCCCTTTGTATAGAAGCCCCTGAACGAAAAAAGAAAAGCTGTATCTGCGTGAACCTGGCACTGCTGAAAGATGCCATAGGTTTTTTCCTGGAACACGGACATCTGGAAGAACTGGGAGACTGCGGCCTACCTGTCCGGAGAAATGCCCACCTGATTTCCTTACGGACAGCATTTTCCTGAATATCAAAATTGCAAGGGCCGTTCTGCTGCTAATCTGCCAGCATGGGCTGGACCGTGCCATTCCAGAAGCTGTTTCCAAAAGAAGGACTTATGAATCTTTAAAAACAGGGATTGGCTTTGGCATGTCGTTTTTGACTGCAGATATAGAAATGGATGCAGCGGGAATCCGCCTTTTCCGCTGTTGGGAAGAAACAGGAGTTCTGCTGCTGCATGAAAAGAGCTGCTTGTTACAGCAGCTCTTTCTATATTTAAAAAGGAGGACATATTATAGAAGCTGGAACGGTCTTTTTTTACAGTTCTATCCTACTTCTTAACATTAGGATAACATATTTTTTATTTATTGTTATTTGCAGAAATTAGCAAATATATATTCAATATGTTTTTAGGAGCTATTTTGATAATTGATTACGCTTCTTAGCATTTTTGATGTAGTTGTTATTTATAGGTATTATATATAAATAAAAATAAGAAAAAGGTAATTCATAATACTCATTTATTTATACATATATATACATTGATTGTGCATTAATTAAACAATAATTAGTAAATGAAA
>OFGF01000372.1_pt1 | contig 40522 bp, 42 predicted proteins | sample 1521711 | NCBI WGS metagenome assembly OFGF01 (sample SAMEA3504092, study PRJEB24116) | mouse gut metagenome | biome: mouse gut; feature: mouse-associated habitat; material: faeces | place: Denmark | collected 2011 | reverse complement strand
CATAGCTTTAAGCTTTCCGGAACCCCCAGCCTAGCTGGGGGTTTTCTTCATACAACAAAATAGACCACTCAACGAGTGGTCTATTTTCGTATGATATGCTGTTAAAATATAAAATAGTATAAGCCGTACAATTATTCAAGAAAAGCCTTTCCGCAGGATACCGCATACATTGAATCCAATCGTTCTATTATCAAACAAATTCACAGCCATTGTAATTCTATCATATGTAACAACTTCTTCACTAGAAGTCATCATCTCCCTTTTGCTCATCCCCCGTTATTCTTTATTCTTTGTATCCGTCAACTCATCTATACGGTGAAAATAATCAATCAGCTCTATCTGCTCCCAATTGCGAGCATCCTGTTCCAATGCTTGATTTCTATAATTTAAATACGCAATCATGTTGCTGTCATCATTTACGGTATTATAATCTCCAAAGTTTTCAATCCATGCCGAAACACCTTCACTGGTAAAAGCATAAAGATTTCTCTGCTCAGGGGATGCATTTACATATAATTCTGCCAAGAGCTCCTGATAACAATGTCTGCACTCGTGTACTACAGTTTTTAATACATCCACGTTTGTTCCTCCAGGCATTGTTCCGTCCTTTAAAGGTTTTGAATTAATTGTAATGGTTTTTGTCTGATGGTTATACTGTCCTAATGTGGAGTCTTTTAAGTCTTTGAAATCTAAGTTGACCTCACATAACCCCAGATATCTTGCTTCACAATATAAGATAGCCTGTACAACCTCACACTTTTTTTCGTAATCCAGAGCCTGAAATGTATCGTTGTCGCGAATAAGCTTTATGATATCAACATTCTCAGACAGCTGATATCTGTCATCATATACTTCAATCACACTATACCTACTTGACGCTGAAGAGACTGTCGTTTCATAACCCAAGACCTGATAAAAAGTATTCATAATATCTTTTTCCGACGTAAAATGCATTGCGGCAGGAATCACGATTAAAGCGATTCCACAAATCAATGCTGTATTTCTTTTTACAAGCAAAAGACATCTGTACATTCTCCTGCGAATAATTTGTTTGAAAACTTCTTTGTTTTTGATTTGGGGCTTAAATATTAGGAGAATGTCAATGACTGTAAGTATTAGCCATATGCCAAGCATCCATTTCACAAGAGTAGCTTTATAAACACCAAGCGTAAGCATCGTATACACACCAAGTCCGGCACAGATATCACCGATTATTCCACAATAGGTTCTATTATATTGATATGTAAGAATCATACCAAGCATACTCGTTACTGTCATGCAAAGAACGAGCCTTAATACGCTTTGGTGATAATGAGCAATTGGACATAGCACAGGAAGCCACAGCAAAAGATTGTATCCCAAAAGGCCGCCGAAAATAATATGAGCTCTGATGTATTCACTCTTATCAACAGTTGATGTATCCTTTCTTCCAATTCTCTTATCATTGTGCACGATGTCCTTCTCCCCTCTTTGCCATATTCTTGCAAAATGTGAAACAGCTATGTCATTCGTATATTCTTTTTGTTATTAATAAACGCAGACTGTTCGTTATTTCTAATGCGTTCCACTCTATTACCTACAAGTGCTCTTTCTATATTAAAATCTGCTTCTTTATTCTGCTTCCTTTTCTTGTTCTTCCTCTTTTTCCAATTCTTCAATTTTCGCATCAATTTCCTTAATCAAATCATCAATATTAAATTCATTTTCCCCTAAATTTCTCTCATCACCGTCATGCAAAAAAGGGAATGATATTTTGTCAGGGCTACTCTCACTTCTGCTGCTCATCATTTCTTCAAGTTTCTGCCTTTTTTTGTTCTTCACATAGGATTGAATATCGAATACTTGCGTACTCCTATTATGGGAAGCGCCGTGCATCAATCTACGGGTTCTTTCTATTTTCTGACAGCTGAAAATCTCAGTATAATCTGGAAGCCATGTGATAAACTTCGTCCTTCCAGAAATCATTACTAACGCTTGTCCTACTTCCATGGCCGCAAGTTGACTAGGCATTATCAATGGCTCCTGTTTGACTTTTCCATCAAACAGCGTTTCCCGTTCTCCACATAATTTAGAAAACTCCGATAATGTTTCCCAATGACTCACTCTAAAAAGAATTTTTACCGACGCGTTGTCACGAATTGTTGTAGCTTTGCTTTTTCCATAAATACTGTCCAATTGCGAAATGCTCTGCAGCACCAGCGCCACCCTGATATTTCTGCTTCTTCCAGCACTCAACATGTGATCCAAATTACCGATTGCTTTTCCAATATTTCCAAGCTCATCTAAGCAAAAGTTCATTCTTATGGGAAGTTTTCCTCCCCACCTGTTTTCCGCAATATAAATATAGTGATTCATAAGTTGTGAGATTAGCACTCCTGCTAAATCCTCATAAATTGGAGTTTCATCTGGTAAAATAACATAAATTATAACCGGCTTATCACCTTGCAATTCATTAATATATATGTCATCATTGCTCAAAAATTTTCTGACACTTTCACTTTTTGTTGCCATAGATAAGCGATTTAGGAAGGAACTTCTGATTCCACCTCTGGTATCATTTGCAGTTGTTACATAACCGTGTAGTTGCATTGCTACATTTTCATTGTTTTCTTCCATTTCAACAAATTCTTTTAAGAATGTCGAGCCACCAAATCTTTCTTCACCCTTTGAAATGAGGTAATATACACTAGATAAATTCACTTCTTCTGACCTCGCATAGCTAAACAATGCAAATACCGCGCCTGAAAAAACATTTCTGGCTTCTGTCATCCAAAACGGATCTGTATCAGGTGCAACTGGATACATGACATGAGCCAAATCGTCTACCATCTGCTCAGCCCTGAAAACATTTTCTGCTGTTCCAGATCTCCACAATTCATATGGTGCCGTGAGAGGATTCCAACATGTAATATTGTCACTCTGATACAATCTGCGGAAATCAAACTTATACACATCATAATCATCTGGCACATAGCCAATTGTATTGGTGTATATTTCTCCTTTAGGATCTGCAATCACCATACTTTCTCTATGTTTCATATTTGCTAAAATCAGTGAAATGATTCCGCGTCTTGTCTTTCCTGTTCCGCTGTCTCCCAAATAAATCTGATGTCCTTCACCATCATGCGTATAATACCTTTTTCCCTCACAATACAAAACCGGACCGGAACTTCCCTCTCGAAGAACCTTCTTTTTCTCTCTAATTGTTGCCCAACGTTCACTTCTGCTCATATTGAGCCTCCTTACAAAATTCAGATTTAAAATCCTTTGTCTTTCCAAAACTGAGTACCGGAATCTTTTTAGAATAATCTGCATAGAATACGAGCTGTTCAGCCAAATGGATTGCATCCTTTGCACAGCTTACCTCCTTATTGGAAACAACCTCCCCTAAAACTTTAATAATCTTTTCCTCATCCTTTACTTCTATTCCTCTATCAAGTACATTCTGAATGATCATTTCAGCATAATCCCTGGATGTAAAGTTGTAACAGTCTATTACCTTTACCTTATCAAGTACTTTTCTGAGCCGATTGACCAGTTTTTCTCCTTTGACGCCCAAGCCAGTTGCACAATAGGTAATTACTGTAGAATATTCGGCAACGCTTCTGATATTTTCCTCGAAGCACTTCATCTGATACTGATTCAGTACATTTACTAACTTAGAAACATCTACAGATACAACTCCTTTGTATCTGTTATCATAAATTGCATTATCTTCAATATCCGAAAACATCCAATCAATACTTGCTTTGGAGCCGTCCGGTTTATATTCCAAGTATTCATCAAGACCGTGAAATTCCCTCAATTTGTATTCTGCCAGGATATCTGTAATGGCTTCTGTAGTATAGGTCTGACCATTTCCGGGATTCATCATAATAATCATGTTAGGAATGCTCGCTCTGCCTCTTCTGTATGCCTCCTGATCTCGCACAATATCTGAGAGCAACGCTTTTACACCGTCCATTCCAATCCATTTCATATCCGCCATATTTAAACCTCCTTCAGTTCTTCAGGGAACCCAACGCAATCAATAATTCCATACTCCTTCGCCTCTTTCGTATTCATCCAATAATCTCTCTCCATATCTTCTGATACCGTATCAAAATCTTTTCCACATGCTTCAGCCAATGTTTTTGTCAGTTTTTTCTTTATCTTTAAAATACGATTAACAGCAATAATCATTTCTGTTGCCTGTCCCTGCGTTCCGCTAAGCGGCTGATGAATCATAATTTCTGAATTTTGTGTTGCATATCGTTTTCCCTTAGTTCCTGCTGCTAACAGAAATGCTCCCATAGATGCCGCCATCCCGTTGGCAACCGTGACCACATCACATCTGCAGGCATACTTAATATAATCATAAATTCTGTATCCTGCACTCACTGCCCCGCCAGGACTGTCAATTATCAAATAGATATCATCCGATGATTGTTCATTCAAAAACATCATCTGTGAGACAATCGTTGTCGCCAAATCACTGTTAATCTCATTGTCAATAAAGATTACTCTCTTTTTACAGAATAATTCACTTCGAAGATCAGAATTATGCTCTGTTCCATTTGTATTTGTCATAATATACGGATTATAAATTGCCATTTTCTTACCTTCATCTCCTTTGTGCTATTAGTAACGGAAAAAACGCATCTAATTCTAACAGAATTTAAAATTTTTCCATAAAATGCAGATACATCTTGTAATTGACCAAGACTATACTCACCGAATCATCCCAATACTTCACCTTCAATGTATATAAAGTATGATTCCTTGCACTTTGAAGTGCCGCCAGCCAAGCATTGTTTCCCAATAACCGTCCAAAATATCCTCGCAACAAACCACTTACAAAACTTTTACTCTCCTCAGTGGCTATGCATTTAACAGATTGCGCTAAAGTATCATCGACTACTATATACTGATAGTTTGCTTTATACAACAGATCGCCATTCTTATATTTGACTTTCGCGCCCGCCAATTGACCCGAAATAATATAATTTTTCATAAGTCACCATCTCGCTTTATAGTATGATAGCATGAACGTTCGCTTTATGATTTTTTAACAGTTGTCGTTCAGGACAGCTGTTTTTGCAAATGTCAGTATCAATTTGTTCTTATATTTTACATTTCTTATTCCGCAAATATCTAAAATGCTCCTGTCAAATGCGGCAATATCAGGATTTAACAAGGATAGCGCATCATTCACTGTCATAATTCTGCCTCCAACACAAATTCTCATAGTATCAGTTGATGGATTTAATTCACATGCTCCTCCCAGGTACCGAACCATATCTCCAACGGAAATATATTCTTTATCTCCCGTATTCATATAAATAGGTATTTCGGTAAAAATTTTGACTCCATGTATCATAAAATATTTTTCATTCTCTATTAATAAAATTTCACTTTTTTCTATTTCATGAAATAGAGCAGATCTGGCAGCTATTGCCTCCTCAGACAATAAATCAGAATTCCATTGATGCGTTTTTTCAAACATCTTCAAATTAAAATTATTATCGGTCATCGGAACCAATAAAGAATTTAATGCAAACGTAAAATCAACATGAATCCATCTGCCATCTGTTTTTACAATATTCCAGGCATGCTTTCCCCAACCAGATGTTCCATACCCCTGCCCTGAGATATATTGTGTTTCGATTCCCATATAAGGCAGAACCTTCACAGCCAATGCCGCAATCGCCTGACAAACTCCCGTTCTATTTCGCAACAATTCAACTGCCGAGTAATCCTTATAGGTATTTGTGATTTTATAATCAAAGTTCTTTTTCACCCAAGAGGAGAACTTTGCTATTTTTTGAAAGTCATTTGCCCATAATCCGCACTCTGTCAACAACAGCTCGCTTATTTCAGCTGCAATGCAAGTAAAATCATTACGCTCCTTTTCTGAACTCATGTAATCTGTTTTTAAATATATTTTGGCAAAGGAACCCGACGCATCAAACAAAATTTTAAATGCATACGATTTTGTCTGCGCTGTTGAAAAATATCCGCACTCCAGAGAATACATCCCAATAATTGCGTCCTGTATATCCTCATTTATAGTTTTGTTAAAATTTCCCGCGGTATTGTCTACGCAAATCTTTACACTTTTTAAAAAAGCGTTTTTCGCAAAACATATTGCTAAGACCAATTCTTTCGGAGTGGAAACTTCCATTACTACGTCATTCACCTCTCCTCCTCCTCTCTTAAATCTTTTAAAACTGTCAATTTAGCCAAAATATATTCATCTGCTTTTTTATAATCAATAAATTCATTTTCAGATGTTTTCCAACCATTCATTAACCAATCATTGTATGAACAAGTCATACACCAATGCACAAAATCAGCGTGACCAATACCCAAATCTTCAAAACAGAGTGCACTATATGGCAAAAACATAACATTTCCAACGTTTACCTTTTTCACAAATCCATTGTTAATTGCAAATATTCCCCCACAAATATCATCAGCGATTACTAACATATCAGGAATTTTTGTTTTTTTTCCATCAATTAGCCCATTTATTTCATCCAGCGAGCTTCTGATTTTATGATCTCCTCCAAAGAACCGAATCCTTTTTTCAGTTGTGGTTACCATACTATATTTTGCAAGCATTACACCTAATACCGATTTACTTGTGAGATGCAAAAAGGAATCATACTTTTTTTCAAGCCTTGAATAGATCTCGTTTTTACCGCTAAGAATCCAATCATCCAATAATTTTTCTGACGAAACATCATTCATTATGTGCGACCTTCCTTTATCAAATAAGTCTTAACCTAACCGTCGAGCCATCTGGAATTCCTCTCATTTGCCACCCGATACTAGAGCCCGCTCCTCTGTTATCTCTTCTATCGATATACCACACGTCCGCACCATCTCCACCTTCTACAAAGCATGCCATTGGCCATTCGTCTCTATCATATTCCGGACGTGTTTTTATCCCTCTTAAGGAAGCCTTTCTTCTGTCTGCTGCGTCTTCTCTTCCCAATGTGACAAAATCCGGCATTCCCTTTTTTATAGCAAACCGTATATGTTCTGCTGTTTGTGGATATCTCTTAGAGTCTACAACAATCACATAATACCCAGGCTTTGCATGAATACTTTCATATGTGCGCCCTTCTCCGATGATGATTTTGTTCAGCTGAAAAATGTACTCCCCCATAATTCTTTTTCCACTCTCTATAAATTCCAAATAATATCTATGCGTTTTGTTCCAATTTTCCAGCTTTATATCACATTGAGCCGTTACCCTTTCAAGCAGCGCACTATAATTTTCTTGCTGTGTTTGAAGTTTCTGCAGCAATGCTGCCTGTTCATTCATATCTGAAACAGTATGTTCTTCGTCATAGGATTCACAATTCATCTCTGCGCATAATTCTTCAATCTTTGTTTGATTTTCATATTTTTTTGATGCAACCAACTGTGCTATTGAAGTTATCTCAAAACACCCGCGAGCGTGAATGTCTGATAATTCTGTACTATATTTTGTTAATAGATCAATTGCGTCATCAACTGCCGTCACACTTGCATTCACATCACTCATAGTGCTTCTCCAATCTTACATATCTCTAAGCTTCGCCACCAAACTGCTAATATATGAGATTGCGTCATCCAGCTCGTTTAATTGTCCCTTACAAATCTCGCAGTAACTTGTAACTTGTTCCTTCAAATACGCATACTGCGGATCTTGCCAATTTGTTTCCTGCTGCAATGTTTCTGCTGAGAGAGAAACGTATAAATTTTCAAGCTCATCGCGCTTTTCCTGCAGCGCACCTCCAAATGTCTTCAGCATATTCACATCATGAACCACAACTGCGTTACCAGCCATACATTTCACCTGTCCTTTCTATATTTTCAATTTCATTTTCTACACTTCGATTTAAAATTTTGATATTCTCCAACTGTTCTTCCAATACTCTAATTGCATTTTCAAGCGGAAAAATAACTTCCGCTTCAACGCTTTGCGATTTTTTATCATTCCAGACTGAATTGATGCTTGTCCAGCCTGAAATGATATGTTTTAACTCGTTCAACATCTCGCATCATCCAACCCCTTCAAAATAATATGATTACTGATATACAGCGGACTGGGAAACATCTCCGCATTTTCTCCTCCGATACAGGCTTTGTTGGTATTACAGACAAGTGTGTAATTTTTCAAATAATCCAGTACTCTAGGTGTATATTCACCGTTACCTGCATTAAGCAAATCGTAAATTAATTTGACCGCAATAAGTGTCACGAACTCAATATCACTGGATACTCCCGGTTCAAAATTCAAGGCGCGTTCATCGCCCTCATCAGCAAAGTAGTTTGCATGTGATACAGAACGTTCTTCAGAAATCAGATTTGAAAATGCCTCTCTGTATGTCGGTGAACTGCTGTTTGGAGCCCAATAGAACACTTCGCCTGCATGTGCTCTCTGCCAACAGCCTGTATTCACAAAAGGAACATTGCAGGCTGCTGCTAAATCATTTCCAAATGCATTGGCTTCTCTGTTGTCCCCAGTGCCCACAATCATATCGACATTTTCCACGAAGGCTTCCGGCAGTTCCTGCAGATATCCATGAAACACTTCCACAATTGCATTCGGATTAATATTCAAAATTGCATCCTTTACCGCATCCACTTTATATCTGCCAACATCCTTCCATCCAAGCTGATGGCGGCAAATATTATGAATTTCCAAAATGTCACTGTCGCACAAAACGAAATACCCTACACCGGCACGTGCAAGCTCTAATGCAATAAATGAGCCTACAGAACCGGCTCCGGCAATCAAAACCTTCTTTTTCAGCATAACCTTCGACTCAAGCAATCCTGTATTTCTAGAATAGAGATTTGTTACCAGGTCAAATGGCAGTAAGGTCATGAAGGAACGATTGGTATCTGTTTTATAAAATAGCCACTCCCCGTTAAGATAAGTTCCAAAAAATTCATAACCGTTAATTCTTACTGATTTATTAAGTAATTTTGCAAAATTTTCATTCGATACAATCAACCCAACACAATTACATATCTCTTTTTCTGTTATAAGATTATATTCATTCATAGCCAAGGCATAATACCTTGCAGTATCTTCCCTTCCGATTGCGAATACTTCGCCCTCGTTTTCAGTATTAGCAAGAATTTCACTGGACATATGCATGATATAATTCTTTTTATGCTTTTCTTTAGAGAAAAATTTTTCTGCCATCGTTCGGTCGACAGATTCTTCTACCGCCTCACAAGCAGATTTTCCAAACCCGCCGCTCATCAGGTTGTTTCTTTCCACAGACAATCTTTCTTTGTCTACCTGATTTTCATCCATCTGTACAATCACTTCTTCTTTCACTTCGGCCAGCTGATTCTTTAAAATCTGATTAATATTTGCGCCGGTCCGGCTGCATGCATTCAAAATATCTGTTCTGTTTATTATCATGATATTTTCCTCCTTTGACTATCCGATATAATTATTAACGTATTATTTTTTATAATTTCCATTGAAAAATGCGAATCACCTGAAATATTAGTGATTCGCATTCATTTCAAATAACACTGTCCATCAATTCTGTCTTCATTTGTTTTCTGCGCTTAAACAAAGTGTCCGTTGAAGCAATTTTTAGGAAATCTGTCCCTTCAAAATATTTATCACCAATCTCAACTTTAGGCTGAAAATAGGCTCTCGTGTCACAATAATCTAAATAATAACAGGTTAACTGTGTTTCAGAAGCTAAATTAATCAAGAATGAAAGCGCGCCATTTTCAATCACTTTGGCATATTCGGAATTTGTTTTATTGTCATCTGCAGAGAATTTATTAAAACTGCCGGGATGTCTATGCCATAAGCCTAGCAGCAAAAGGTCTTTTTCATATACTCTCGAAATCATCGGGTAAATATGATTGTGATACTGCTGATCCATTTCATGATGAACCGTTGTATGGCTTGTATTAAGCCCCGGATCAGTACTTTCCACTACATACCAGATACCGTTTTCATAATGCCCAAGCAGAATTCCTCCTGTTTCGAGAGGATCGCGAGATAACGACTCTGCAACAATAGAAGCATATGCTCTATCGCTAATGACAACCTTTTTGCAGCGTTTGTTCACACCATTTGCATAATCATATTCACGTAAACGCTTCTGTGATTCTTCCATTTGGATTTTTTTGATTGCCCGCTCTCGATAACAAGTCATTTTCGTGGTCCAATCAGCAATTTCCTGGATATAATCTCTGATCTCAGCCGTTGTCAGCAAATCCCCTTGTCTGTATTTATCCACAATTCGGTTCATGCGTAACGTAGAAAGGTATATTTCGCCAGGATTCTCCTTATCATTCGAAACACCATATAGCTTTGCACAGAAAGCATTTATCTCGTCTTTGTATCTCAGAATCTGGCGTCCTGATGGTATCAACGGAATTACCTTAATAGGCATGTCCGCTTTTTTATTTTTATCTATAAGAATGATATATTTCTGTTCAACTCCTTCTGCCGTTATACCTACATTAAAATAGTAATTTGCTTCATTCTCTCTAAATTCTGTATCAAGTTCATCTTCCAATGTTAAAACTATTTCCGGTTTTGGCACTTCTTTGCAAGCTATTACTGAATTTGAAATACTGACTTCCTTTTTAACAGTTTCTTCAGCAGAAACATCTTTATTCTCTTTTTCTTCGCAGACATGCGTTGCTTCTTGCAAAATTGTTCCCTGCAAATTCTTTTCTATTTCCATAACGCGTCCCTCTCCCATTAAATTTCACCATGTCTCTGAAATTTAGCCCATGTCTCCGGGTCAATCAATCCCAATTCAAAAATATTAATCCATCTCATAGCGAATCTAAGACTGGTTGCAGCACTTGTGACACCTCCATTTTTCATATCTGTCTTGATATTACTGGTATCTGCACTGCACAAATAGCGTTCTCCTCTGGAGTCAACCAAAGTATGTGGAATATTTTTGGGACTTACATTTGGCATTCTGTTTATCATTTGCTGCAACTCGTCAATTGTTGGGCTAAGAGGATATGCCTTTACACTGCTTCCATATCTCAGCTTAGGATGATCCTCATCATAGACTAACGCCAATGTATACGTTCTGGTTTTCCTTCCTGCAACAACAGGGCAGAATCTTACAAGCCAGTACATTCTTCCGTCATCCATGAAGTAAAATCTGGCATCTGGCTTAAAGTCGTTCATGGCAACGATCTCTGCTTCAAGCAAATCTCTATTGTTCTCATACCACTGCTTATTCGCTGAAACGTTTGTCTTGGGAACTACTTTTTTCATTTTTATCACTCCTCCATATTACTCAGATACAGTTTCCTGTGGCACTAAGCCCTTCTTTTTAGGAAATTCCTCTGTCTTTCTTCCTTTTGAAGTTGAGTCAAGGCTGTCTGAGCTTTTGTTTGAATCATTCGCACATCCTCTCATCTCGTCAATGATTGATTGTACATTTCTATTGTCTGTCTCTATACTTACAATGGCTTTTGGCACTGTCTTTGCCTTTGTAGTTGAAGTCTGCCTATCATCTCCAGCCTCCGAAATTGTTCCGTCCGAATCAATCACAGCTTCTCTTCCAGAACTCAATAATTCCCTCATTTTCTGGATTTCAGGATCGACAGATACGATAGCTTTTGGAATTACCCCTTTTTTTGTGGGTTCAGTTGGTGCTGCAGAATTTGATGTTTCCGATGCTTCTGTTATGTTATGGTTTTCTGAAGAAGCCGTTGTTCCACGCATCTGATTAATAAGATCCTGCACACTTCCTGTCGATACCTTTGTCTCTGGAACTACATTTTTCTTTACTGTCATAACTATTTTCCTCCTCGATTTGTATATGATATTTCAGGTTTCCCTGTGTTTAATTTTAATAACGGAATTTCTTCCCAAAATTCTTTATTTTTCAGCACTTTTTTTACAGGCAATCTCTTTGACAGGTCATCAATATCTCAAAAATACATCTGATGAATTCGAATCAGTCCCTTTATAAACGAATATTTTTATTTTTTTAAGCTGTAACTACAAAAGAGCTTCATACGATTTAGCACTCAATTCTCTGCGATACATAATCATTTTTCCATACTTCTCTGTATCCTTATTATAATAATATGCTTTAATCGAATCTTTTCTAGGCACATCAAAATCGCCTGTAGCGAGGTGGATATTCTCTGACATCGACATTCTTACGTTCTCATGGTCACCTACCGAAGCAATATGCACTGGAGATTCGCTAATAACATATTGCATAGAATTTCTCAAATTTTTGAAACTCTTGCTGTACAAAACAGAAAACATTTTTTGGTTCTTACTCAATACGCTTTTCAGTACTTCTACGCCGCTGCTCTTTCGCAGTCCACCGAGGCTTTGTGCATATTCTTCATATAAATCTGGTTCGACTAGTAAGTTCACAACATAACGTTCTCCATCAAGAGTGGCACATTCCTCCAGCGCCTTCATCTGAGAACCAATATCTGAGTATACTTTAACTTTAAAATATGAAGATTCTTTAACTTCTTCAAGTTTTTCTGTTGATCCCAAAATATTCAATAAAACATACTCTGTATTTGTATCTGAAAAGTATTTAATAGCACCGATTATTGAATCTACTACACGTACATCATTACCTGTTACAATCATGTTCTTCAAAATGGACTCCATTGAAAAAGATACTGTCATATCGTCTCTAATATAATCATTACTGCCGGTCGCAAGATCATGATGAAGTCTTACAGAGTTTCCAATATGCACGCTTCCATCTGCAGGCAAACTGTTATAAATTGATTTTGCGTTTTTTTTGAGCAAAATCTTGGGGGCTCCACCCTTCATCTTCTCTAGCACCTGAACAAACCGGGCGACAAGCTCCGTTGATGGATAGAAACATTGTACATCCACATTATCTGTTTCCGTTTGTCCCATGTATGAGTTGTAAATAACATGTCCTTTGCCTAACAATGCAGCCTTATGAATCCCGCTATTTTCTCTTCCAGTATCAGCACATCTGTCAGACAATACTGTTTTTGCTGCAGATTGGGGACATTTAAAGACAAATCTGCTTGTAAAATAATCTTTCAAATCTGCTGTAAATCCATTTCTCGGATTGGAACTAAGCGCTCTTTGTGAAGATAAAACTACGTGGATGCCATATGTCGCCCCTTTTCTCACTAATTCACTCATAAGCAGCGAAGAAGACGCTCCATCAAACAATGTCTGAAATTCATCAATCAGTAAAATGAGTCTTGGCATTTCAGGCATCACATCACCGAAATTGGAATTCGTTTCTCTGTAATCTTCGTATTTTTGAATGATAACGCCTGTCGCTTCTTCCATTCTTTCAAACAATTCCTGTCTGCTATGCATTTGCGCAACATAATATTTTAAAAATGACAACATCGCATCCGGATCTTCATCATTCACAACACACTCCACTGACCGAAGACCTGCCTTGGCATATACATTGAATTCTGCACCATCTTTCAAATCCATGACAGCTATTTTGACTTCATCCTCTGAATATCTTGAAGTTGCCATCATAATAATTGTGTGCATGAGTTTGCTTTTACCATGGCGTGGGTCCCCAATGATCATCGTATAAGGTTTTTCAGATGAAATTTTTAACACAGCAATCTTTCCATTAGAATCAATTCCAAATGGAATAACGATTTCTTTGTCTGCACGCAGTTTATGCCAGTCATTACTTTGCGGAAGATACCTTTCTAACGGAATTATTTCTTTTTGTTCTTTCTTTCCCCGTAACAGAGAAAATACAGTGTCTAATTTATTACGTTCAATACTTGTATTCAGTCTGATTAAGGCATTTTCTTTTAATTTCACCGACATGTTTTCCACCGCAATGATCTGCATCTCAAGCTGTATTTCGCCAAACACCTCACTAAAGTGTCTATCTGAAATATCATCCAATGTTGAAGAAGCAAGGACATAAACGCCTGCTTTTCTTCCATTTTTTACAATACGGATAAATCTTTCAAAATCCTTCATCTCAATGTTTGATTTTAAATCGTTAATGAAAATATATTTCTCTGGCTTTTTTCTTTCATGTGATGCATTGTATTCCGATAGTGAACCATACCGATCCGCTAAATTTTCACTGTAAACAGACGAAATCCAGGATTCAAGTTCATCCAATCCTGATGATACTTGAGGAGTTGTGCTCCAGATAGATACATGTTCCGTCGAGGTCAATTTATTGAATACCGCGTACTCACTGCCAAGCCCTTTTACATCAATGAATATTACCTCATTGTCGTCGTTTGCTATTAACATATCCAATGAAACAGAACTGAAGTGTCGATTCATCTGGTGATTCCCTGAGCACAAATATAAATAATTATCTTGTAACGAATCTAACATTACTGGCATGTTCAAAGTGGTATCCTCCATTACATTTATTGCACTTTTACCCAAGTCAGTCTCCGCAAATAAAAACATATAATTTGTGTTATAGGTGTAAATACCGTATAAGATGTTATGTTCATCATAATCAAATAGCCCTGCCTGTTCCCCAAACAGTACAAGACCATGATTGTAGTAATCTAAAACCATTTGTTTTTTCTGAAGGCCTAGTTCTGGAAGGATTGCAAGCCTTTGCTCCAGATAGATATGTTCCTCTGCTATACGATTCTCACATACCTCGTTCACTTCTGCTATGAAAGATTCAAACTCTGAAATATCAAGCAAAGGTTCAATATAATCCAAAACCTTGTTTCTTGATTCTACAATCTGTTTAAACTTGCGCTTTCTATGTGCAGGAATCACTGCTCCAATTACATTACTTGCACCCGCTGGGAGGAAAGCCTGATTTAATTTACCAATACATGTTCTCAAAAATAGGAGTTCCTCACGTGCTTTCTGCATCAGATCATCTGCTTGAAAATCAGACACATTTATATGACGGTTTCTGGCATCAAATGTATATTTTTTTTCCATCCTATAGAAATGAGGATCCTTTATCTCTGACATAATACGCTGCAGATCATTTACCACGTTTCGGACAAATCTCTCCCTTCTATTTTTTTCCGTATTGCACTGATTTTTTGCGTTACTTGCAAGATTTCTTACAGAAGCTACGTTGCTTTCAAATTCTTCACGATACTGTTCTCGAATCTGAGCAAGTGCATCCACTTCTTTCACAAATCTAGCAATAGCCGCATCGTTTAAATCGGTAAAAAGATTCAATTCACCCACAATATCCTCATATTTTTTCATAAGCTCTTCTACCCCTCAAACAGACTAATTATTACGGCCACAGCTATGATAATCACAAAAAATGCACTTAAAATACTAATAATTAGTGCGACAACAAAACATACAATTGCTAGGGCAAGTGCTAATACAGCAACTCCGCCCACTGCAGATAACATTGCTAAAATAATTGCACCTAAATCATACGACCTGTCCTTTGCAAAGGAAACACCATACCAGATACTTCCTACACATCCGCCAATTGCAAATATATAAGGTGCTAAACTGTAAAACCAATTTTCAATACTTTCCGTTGTCGTCGTTGCCTCAGACGATGCAAATATACTTTGTCCAATCAATTCGTATACACCAATTCCAATCAGTAGACCAGCGGCAATTGTAAACAACCAATAAAACACCTTTCTTACCATACTAACATAATACGCATTATTATAATTACCCGTACTGTAAGTAGAATAGGAGCCATCCGCATTTGTTCTTCCAGTTGTTGAAGTAGTAACAGCCACTGCTCCCTGAACACCGTTTCCATTTCCGCTGTGTATCACACCATCTGAGCCTACATATAAATTAGCCATTCCGGCACCCCCTTTATAGTTTATAAACGCAAAAAAAATGAGAATTTCTATTTCTCAATAGAAATTCTCATTTTTTTATTGGTCAACATCAGGCAACATGTTTTTTTTCAATATCGTGTGCATTGCAGCCTGAAACCCTTCTTCTCTTTCTTCCATGGCAATCAAAATCAATAACATGACCCTTGTTCTGTAGTCCGTACAAGCTTCCAGCTCATTTAGAAGCAATGAAAACCTTTGCGTTTTCTGTTCAAAGCTACACCTATTAATGCTTGTAATATGCTTATACGCTTTGGATTTTCTTACAGCATTCATATATATTTCAAATTCATCCTGCTCCATTGCCAGTGCTTTTCTCATATCTATTTCAACATATGGAACATTCATAGATCTCAAACAATTAAAAATTGCCACTGCACGTGCCACATCATTATCAAAATGATAATCCTTCTGTATAAATTCCCAAAGTTGTTCATAGAAAACCGATTCTGATACTTGTTTCTGATACAACGACTTAACAAAATCTTCCAAAGCAAAAAAACCTAGTTCACTATATTCTACTATTTGTTCTGTTTCTACTAGCGACGGTATCTCCAAACTCTCATCAGATTCTGCATCTATGATATTTGTCAAAAAATACTTAAAAAGCTCTATCTGCTTATCTGCTTCTTCTGTTGAAATAATTTGATAAACCGCCATGCATAAATCCACATTTGCTTCTGCATGTGCCATCAAAATTTTTATCTTTTCTAAGTTAACTCTCTTGCTCATAGAAATCCACTCCTTTTCCTTCGATACTTTTAATAACGTACCTTTTTTACGGATTTCCATCAGATCATGAAAACTTATTCAAAAAATGGTGGCAACTTGATTTCCTTTTTTACTCGTCCCAGCAATTCTTCCATAGTCCCCAACGGCGTCATTTGAATCTTATTGTGTTTTAACAGCCATAAATGTACAAGATAGCCTTCCACATCCCCCTTCTTTGCTAGGCTTAACCACCAGTCCAATACGGATGACAGCTCATTAGAAGAAACCATCTGGATAAGATTATCGGCTAACTCCCAACTATCTAAATCTCCTACTTTTAGAGCCCAAAATAATGCCATATTAATTAAAGAGAACGTATCTTTGTTTTGTACTCCCTCTTTTAGCAAGTCAACAATGTCCCTCGAATTGTATTTTGCCGTATCGCCAATTTCACCGCGCCGGATAATATAAGCAAGGTCATTCGATACACTTATATTTTTAGGATTATTGGCGGCTTGAAATGCCAGCTCTGCCAATATATAATTATTTATTTCATAGGCCTCCCTTCCCAAAGATCTATAACTAAGCATCCACGAAGCACAACTTTGAAGATCATCTACGAGATGAAACAGTTTCTTTATGTTGATTACTTCTTTTTCTAAAAGTACTCTTTTTTGGACAGCATCTGCAAGAACGTTTAACTTCGTGATATCATTTTTCTCCGCTGCATTCTTTATTTCAGATTGCATTTTTTCATACCAATTTTCTTCCCAAGAGGCATTCGCATCTTCCTCATTTTCAATAATACAATTCTTATTCTCAATACTATCTTGTATCTCAGAAAGAATCACTTCTATTATTTTCCATTCCTTGTCTGATTCAACTGGCTGCAATTCCAAATTTTTCCCAGTTGGATCAAACACAGATGCAAAAACATTTGTATTTCCTTCCTCATCTAATGTATTGTCCGTATAAACGATATAACTCTTGCCTGTTTCTTCGTTGTCAAAAGTAAACAGAACATCACATTCTACCTCGTGGCCTTTATCATCTAGTATTGCGAATTTTCCTTCCGTATCTTTCTCTTTAGCCATGATAATTACCTCTTATTCTTCGATGTTTTCGATTAATTTCTCATAATTATATGGTATTTCTACATTGTATCTACTTTTCAAATTCCTGGTTTTTTTAATAATAATCTCTTTATATGTCCGCTCAATTTCCCATCCGAAATCCAAAAGTGCTGAATTAAATTCAGCATAAATATCTTCAATCGCGCTATTTTCAACCTTCGCTTTTTCTTTAGGAAGCATCGCTATTTTGCATAAGCCTGCAAGATAATATCCATACCCTTCATTGATACTTCCCTGTGTCTTATTTGCATCAGCTAAGGCCCTTTGTACACGCTCTAATGCTTTTGCATACTCTCCTCTTTCGAAGTAAATATCTGCACATCTTAAGGCCACTCTGGAACACACCTTAATTTTTTCCAAACATTCATTTAGAATTTCCAGTTCTTTATCTGGATCATCTTTTACTGTTTGGTAAACTCTTGCTCTAACAAGATAACTATCTTCACTATAAGGTATTTTTTTTATATATTCCTCTGCAATCGCTTCAATTTCCTTGACAAGCCTGTCAATTTCTTTTTCTGAAGCTGCCTCGTTATCTAATTTGTACTGTAAATATTCAATTGAAAAAGAAAAACCTCTCCACGTCCATATTCTTTTAGGAATTTTCTTTAAAATATTATAATATTCTGTGCACCTTTCCTTGTATCCGCATCTCAAACCATATTGAAGATAATCGGCTAATAAATCAACATTTTTATGAATTTGCAAACCTCTTTCCAAAACTTTACACGCTAAATCTTCTAAGTTAGATTTTGCCAAATGCACAGCCAAATTATGAAACTCGTTTTCTGTTCCATAGACCTCTGCTTGATTGCAAAATTCTGATATTAATGAACGAATTTCCCCATATGCATACGAGTCTGTGGGTTGTGCGTCTATCTCTCTTAAGTAATCATCTGCTGTCGCCTGCACCTGGTGTACACTTTTTATCAAATTTTCCTCTGTTATAATTCTATCCTCTGCATTGATATCCATAATTAACCCTCCTTGTTCTCTGCACTTCTATCGCTCTCTCTTGCAGAATATTCTCCGGTTTTAGCTTTCATATTCCGCTCTTTCACTTCCTCTTCCTCAAGTTGAGCAATTTTCGTATCTATTCGTTTTACCAATTCATCAATATCTAATATCGGTTCACTGCTTTCTTCTTTTTTATCATTCTCGCAGCTATTAGGAATGGACGGTTTAACTGGACGATTAAACGGATTTTCGCCACTTCCTCTGCCCTCACTTACAGGAGACAATCTTTGCCGTATTGATTGACTCAACTCAAACGACGCTTTTTCTCTATTTTGTCTACTAGGCGTATCTATTTTTAAGACTTCAATATTTTTTCCATCATATCTGTCAATATCTAAAAGTTTCACGTAAGCAGGCTTCATTCTTCCACATAAAACAATCGCTTCGTTTGACTCTTTATCTAAATGTTGTAAATCATAGACAGATATATTCGGCGTTCTATTGGCCTTTTCTCCACACAATTCAGATAATTCTCTCAGTAAATCCAGTTCTCTGCTGGTTAAAAAAATCCAGTTATTGCAATTCGAGATAATAGTCGCTGCTTCTTCTTTATATCTCTTTTCTAATTGATGTTTACTCTGGACAATAAGTAAAAACCTTATCATTCTTGAACGAGCAGCCGAAATCATTGCTGGCATATCATTAATTGCTGGAAGTGATGAAAACTCATCCAAAATATAATTGATTCGGTTATTTACCCTATTGCCTTTATTCAAAGATGCGGAATAGATAATACTCTCGTACGATTGTTTAATAAAAAGTGAGACCAGTCTATGATACGTTGTTTTTTCGTCCGGCGTAATCAAAAATATTGCTGTTCTCTGCTTTCCCACAGAATCTATGTCAATATTATTGCTTGCCAACATATTCAACAAAGTTGGCTGAATCGTAAAGGTTCTCATTTTCTGGTCAAACACACTCAATATACTGTTCATTGTATCATTAGGTGCGTAAACCGATCCACTTAAGCTTGCAGAAATGATTTCGTCCTCTGATGCATATTTCCATATCAATGTATCCTTTGCTTTTCTATTACTGGAAAATAGAGTTCTTCTCAATTCTATTAGGCTCGCAATATTTACAAATTCATTCGATTTGCTATGTTCCGATGCATACCGAAAGAGCAGCATGATTAACCCAAACATTAAATCAGATGCACTATAATCCCAAAATGGATCTGTACTAGAAGTTTCTCCCCTCATCAAATTATTAGCAATGTCATTTGCAAATTCTGAAGCTTTATCTATATCACCCATTTTATAAAATTCATAGGGAATGCTTAATGGATTCCATGCATTGCCGATCGCTGGATTTCTAAAATTTATCACAATAATATTATAGTTTAATTCCGATAGTTCTTTTGAATGTCTATTGTACAATTCCCCTTTACTATCATTGATAATCATAGATTCTCCAGCTCTTCCTAAAATTTTTATCGCAGGCATTACCACAGCCCTACTTTTCTTTGAGCCCGTCGAACCATACACTAATGTATGTGAATCTGTATCATCAACCACAACACATTTACTAGGTACATCATACATTAACGGAATTCCACCTAAAAATTCTTTCGCTTTATTTTTCGCAAATTGCTTTGTTTCTATATTATATCTTTGATAATTCCTATATATTTTTTCAGGATTTTCAAAATTAGGGAATACTTTCACTATGCATTCCTCCATTCGTTATTTTTTATTGTGCCTATCGTAAACCGTTTTCCAGATTCATTGATTTCTTTTACAAAAGCCTTAATCATCATTGGATTATTACTATTCTGCATTGCTTTTCGCAGAACCTCCAAACTTTCAAGCATTCTTGAGAGTCCTTCCATCTGATTTTGTAAAAAAAATAAAATCTCTTCAATTTCATCGTCCACATGATTCATTAAAGCCTTAGCATATTTTCTATTATAGAACTCACCATAATATTGCATATTAACATGCAATGTGATTTCATGCTCCCCTGTCGCATCTGGAATTGATACATTTATTTTTTCACTCAAGTTTATTATTTCTAAAACCTTATCCGACCATGTTTCAACTATTTTAATTCCAAAATCATTTGAGGATTCTTCCCCTGCTTTTTCATTCCCTGCCTGATGCTGAAAATACGACACTAGTTTTGTTTTTATTTCTTTTTGCTTAAGTGAAACTTCATTATCGTCATATACAGGATAGTATCTATCTTCATAGTTATCCACGTCTTCCTTTTTTTCATAAAATAATGGAACTGATGCCAAAGCATAAAAAATCATTCCTGCTAATAATTCATAAGGATTGTACCAATCACTTGGCAATTCTATATAAATGTCATCCTTTTCCCTTATGGAAACAATGAATTTCCTTATTACTTCACTCAAATCGTCATATTCTAATTCGTCATCACTAATTTGTTGACAATCCATCGGAATTTTTCGTTTTTTTTCTGCCCATTTCCACAAGGCGACTGTAGCAGTAATTCGTTCCTGCAAAAATGCGGCTTCTGATTTTAAATACTTCTCAATATCTGCCACTAAACAATCAATTACAATTTTATATTTATTTCCTAATCTTCTTGACCTTTCTACATCTGTTTGGGTAAAGAAGCCTTCATATATAAGACGGCTAAATTTTTTAGGTCCATCTTTAGGATCCCAATACTTATTATTGTCAAACAAACCTAATTTCACATATGGCAAAGATAAAATAGGAACTTCAAGCAAGCATAACGTTTTGTGGAATGTTTTTGACACATAGTGAGTCGCAACACCTTCTTTGTTCTTCTCTGCAACAAAAATCGAAAAGGCAGATAAATATTCTTTATATGTATTTTCATATATCTCATTCCAAATTATGCCCATATTACTATCTATTCTAGCATTTTTATTGCGCAAAGAGATTCCCCCTCTCTATGTAATCTAATTTCAAATTATATTTATTTAAAAAAATTTTCTGTCGTTGTCTTTTTTTATTCAAGTATTTTACATACAATTCTTTTTCACGATTCCCCAATGTTCCCTAGGTTTCCCTCTTATACAACATGATTCCCTAAGTTTTTCCCTTTTCCCCTGACAATGCCCGTTTTTCAATATTTACATCCCTGAATTTCCCCACGTTTAATTTACTTAACAAGAAGAACAACGTTCCTTGTGAAAGGAAAGCTAAACGAACGGTAATATACAGGAGGTAGAACTATGAAAAACACAACAATTTACTCGGCATTAGAAGCAATCGCATCAACAAAACAGGATGAGTTCGGCAACACATACCTTGAAATCTCTTCTTCGATTTCTCCAAGCCCTTCGTATTGGCTTGCAGCAAAACAGTATGCAGAAAAAACATTAAAGCCAATGCTTGCAACAGGAAAAACTACTATGTTGAATGCAGGAATGGGATATGATGCAACCACAAACGATGATTTAATCCAGGATGCTATTCTTAAATTTGTGACAAGATACAGCTACTTTGTTTCTAAATTTAACGAAATCAATTCTTCTAGTATAAGTACGCCAGAAGAAAAAGTTTCTGAATTTAACCGCATCATCAGCACTACTATCCCTAGCATGCTTAGCGATGAGTGGAGAAAAATTTCCGAGGATGTCGAATACACTGACCTTGATGCCAAAGGCAATAGGATTAAAAAACAAGGAAAAGGATTAAGAGGAACCCATTCTTCACATTCTCTTTTTTCCAATCAAAATAAATCATCTAATGGAGTCGAAGATGAAGTAACACTTATCGAATTTCTTTCATCATCACGAATTGGTATAGAAAATAAAATAGAAAGCTCTGACTTTATTGCAGACTTGATTAGCCAATTAAGCGAAGTTCCAAGACAGATGTTAGGATTTATGGCTATGTATTCATCTATTTCTTCAAATGACATTCTCAAAATGCTCCACAACGGAAAGAGTAACAGAACTATTTTCAATTACATTCTTGAATCATTCTCAATTGAATACGATTGTCCAGAACTACTCTCCATGTTCAAAAATCGTTATTCTGAATCGGAACTTACATACAATGGCTCAATGAACATGAAGAAAGTCTTAGATAATGAGCGTTCTTGGGGAAAGAAAAAAGTCAAGACGTACATTGAAAATAATAATCTCCGCTCGATTTAATATCTATTAACGACATTTAGCTATTTTTTTCTAACCAATAAAAACATCCGACAAAACAAAAAGGTTCCGAATTTTAGCAATAAAACTCAGAACCTTTTCTATGTAGTTTCTTATCAAATCCCAGAGTTTCTGTATACTTATTCTTATTTACTCATCTGCCATCCCACATAATAATTATTCTAATAAATCCAACAATATTATAACTCTTTCACCCGCTATTTTTCAAGTGCTTGCTCAATTATATTAACACTTCGTTTTCCTTCATAAGGGTACGCTACAGCAATCTGCCATAAGATATTTATCAAAATGTTCTTTTTATCTTTACCATCATCTGTGACTTACTTTTCACTATGAACCGGTTTTCATAAATCTGAATTTTCTCAATCAGCTACCTGACCAATGCCATTAGAATATAAATTGCGCAAGCCAAAACGAAAAATCCCCAAACTATATAATTTTCTCGTTTCAACTTATACTAAATTTTGTCAGCATAGAAAACACCTCAAAAACTATAATAAATTAATGAATCCTAGCATGAACCAGAGTGGTCCTATAGAATAACACATATTTTATTGATGGAGTGATTTTTTGAAAATACAATGGAAAAAACTGATGCTTTGCCTTACCATTCCACTTGCCGTAGGAAGGTTATCTGCACTTCTAACCAGAACTGGCATGGAATCCTTTGCCCTAATCAACAAACCCAGTCTGACTCCACCTGACTGGCTGTTTCCTGTAGCTTGGACTATACTATATATCTTCATGGGATTTGCATCCTATTTGGTAGTCATATCAGAAAAGCCAAATCGCAGCGCGCTGACTGTATATGCGATTCAGCTCGCTTTTAATCTTTTCTGGTCAATTCTGTTTTTCAACCTAAAATTATATCTGCTTTCATTTTTATGGCTTATTATGTTATGGCTTTTAATTGCTGCAACAGCGTTCCTATTCCACCGGATAGCAAAACCAACCTGGTATTTCCTGCTTCCCTATCTATTATGGGTTGCTTTTGCCGGCTACTTGAACTTTGCCATCTATCTTCTAAATTGAAGCACTGAAAAGGCGATATGGCTCGCAAATTTGAACCATACCGCCCTTTTATGTCTATTTCTTAATCATTCATTCCTAAAGGCTTCCGCAGCAAATCCATCGCATAAACCTCCTGCTGCACCGACATCTGAACCAGCTGCTGTGCGTGTGGAGCTACCGTAATAGCCTCTCCATTTTGGTCATACATTTCTGTGATCACCTGTTGAAACCAGCCATACTTTGGACTGAAAAATTCAATCTTGTCTCCTACTGCAAAATGATTGCGCTGCTCAATGACAGCCATTCCTGTCTGGGCATCATAGCTTTGCACTACACCGATGAAATCATAAGGCTTAATATATTGAGAGCTTTCCAACGTCAGCGCGCCGTTTTCCGGTTTTCCGAAATAAAAGCCCGTTGTGTAGGGACGGTGGCTGACTTTTTGCAGCTCATCCAGCCAAAATTGCAGTTCTCCGCTGACTGCCGCGCCTTCAAAGCAGGCATCAATCATGTTGCGATAAGCGCGGGTAATCGTAGCCACATAATATGCGCTCTTCATTCTGCCTTCTATTTTCAAGCTGCAAATTCCCGCTTCAATCAATTCAGGCAAATGGGGCAGTAAGCACAAGTCCTGCGAGTTAAACACATAGCTTCCCCGTTCATCCTCCTGAATGGGATAAAACTCGTTGGGCCGTTTTTCCTCCACCAGATTGTAATTCCAACGGCAGGCCTGCGCACACTCGCCTTTGTTGGAATTGCGGTCAGCCATATAGCTGCTCAAAAGACACCGCCCTGAATAAGAGATACACATTGCACCATGTACAAAGGTTTCCAATTCTACATCTACTTTTTCTTTGATTTCTTTTATTTCCAGTAAGCTCAATTCCCGCGCCAGCACAACCCGTTCAGCGCCCAGCTCTTTCCAGAACTGTACGGCAGACCAATTTGTTGTGTTGGCCTGGGTGCTAATATGAATGGGCAATTCTGGTACTTTTTCCCGTGCCAGCCGCAAAATACCCGGGTCAGAAACAAGAATAGCATCTACCTGCAACTGCAGCAGTTCCTGCAAATAGGCTTCCATTTCTACAAAATCCTCATTGTGTGCGAAGATATTGACCGTTACATAGACCTTCACACCGCGGCTGTGGGCAAACGCAACGCCCTCCGCCATCTCTTCCTTGCTGAAATTGCCAGCAAAAGCCCGCAGTCCATACTGTTTTCCGGCTATATATACCGCATCGGCACCATACTGCACCGCAAATTTTAACTTTTCCAGTGTGCCGGCAGGCGCCAGCAGTTCAGGTTTTTTCATGAATACACGCCTCACTTTTTACTTTACCTTTCGAATGATTGCCACGCCGTCACCCAGCGGCACCACGCTGCACTGATATCTCCCATCCTCTTTAAAATGTTCCAAAAATGCCTTCATGCGGTACACCATCGTTTTCTGCCGATGTCGCGGATATTGCAAATCCACCACCCAGCCGTTCAACAGCACATTGTCCGCCACCAGCAGGCCGCCCGGTTTCAGGATATCGTCCGCTGCAACCAAAAATTCGGGATACTGTCCCTTGGCCGCGTCCATAAAAATCATATCGTACTGCGCTTCCATCTCAGGGACCAACTTCCGCGCATCGCCCAAGCGCGCATCAATCTTTTCCGCCACACCGGCTCTCTGAAAATATTCCAGCGCCATGCGATGCCGCTGTTCCTGCAGCTCAATGGTTGTAATCGTACCTTTTTCCATAGCGCGGGCCATATATATCGCAGAACAGCCAATGGCCGTCCCGATTTCCAATATTGTTTGTGGCTGCACCAGTCCGGTAAGCAAATGCAACAGATAGCCCACCTCAGGGTCCACAATGGAAATGTAATGTTCCTCCGCAAAACTGCGCATTTCCTGCAAAAGTGCATCCTCCTGGGGCAACAAATTGCGCAGATACAATTGCAAATCCAAGTCTAACACATCTTTCATACTTGTCCGACTCCCGTCTTAATATCCATACTTATCGCGATTCTGCAAATGTTCTTCATAGTTTTTCGCAAATACATGACCATTATTCTCTGTCTTATTCCAAAGATAATATAAATAGTCTGTCTGGTCAGGCTGACAGGCTGCCTCCAAAGATTTCTGCCCCGGATTGGAAATGGGCGTAGGCGGCAATCCCTGATGCAAATAGGTATTGTATTCCGACTCATATTTATAATCGGAAAAACGCAGCTGGGTCTTCCGTTCAGGCATGGCGTACAGAATTGTGGCGTCACATTGCATCAGCATATTCTTTTTCATGCGATTCAAATACACCGAAGCAATGGTGGAACGCTCTTCATCAAATTTTGCCTCCGATTCCACCATAGAAGCCAAAATAACCGTGTCATACGCAGACAAACCGCTCTCATTGACCGGCAGCGCTTCCCACACCTGCGCAAAGCGGTCCAGCATCATCTTAAAAATTGCTTCCGGCGCAGTATGCTTCGCTACAAAATAAGTATCAGGGAACAAAAATCCCTCCAGACGATGCTCCCCGTCAGGGCAACCCTGCATGAATTCATAACCGCTCACATCATAGGTGCGCACCAAATTCCAAAACACATCTGTTTCCATAAGCTCTGCTCCAGCCAGTGCATCGGCAATATCCCGCAAGGTATAGCCTTCGGGAATGGTAAAGCGCACCAAATCGCCCACACCATTCAATAATTCATTGACAATGGTTTCTGTATCCATCGCCGGGCTCAGCTGATAGCTGCCCGCCCGAAGTTTGCCACTGACATGATGGGCTTTCAAATAATATTTGAAAGCCAGCTCATTTTTTATAAGTCCCTGCTCCTTCAGCTTTGCCGTAATCTGATTGGCATTCTCTCCCTGGGACACCTGAAATAGAATTGTGTCCTCATTGGTGGCATCTACTGGCGCCGTATCATGCAAGACACCTGTAAAGATTGCCGCTGCAATCACAACGATCAGTCCGAACCCAATCAGATAGGTGCGCGGACCTGGCTTCATCTTTTTTCGTGTGTGTTTCTCTGTCCTTGACATAAATTCCTCCTGTTATCCTCCTAGGCCTGTCCCCTTTTTGAGAAGACATGCCTGCCAATTTCCTGCAGCATCCTCTGTCATTCTTTTATCTACAAAAGGGGCTGCTGCAGGAAATTCCTGAGCAGCCCTCTACCGTCCTCAACGACTTGCTTTTCTCTGCTGCTGCCAGCGCTTACGTCCTTCCCTATCCGCCAACAACGCTATACTGTCTGTATCCAACGCATCGGCGTCAGAAAAAGAAAATTCATAGCCCAGCGCTTGAATTTCACTGGAATAAGAAAAGCCTCCTTTAAGTTTCTGTGCAATAGAATCCAAAATCTCATACAACCTTTCCAACTCTGAATCTGATAAAGCTGCAATCTGTTCTTCCAATTTTGTCATCTCTGTAGTCCCTCTTTCTTCTCTGATGCTTCCACAACGATTTTTACAAAGTACTCCAACGATCAAATGGCCAATAAATCACCTGTGCTTTACCGATGATGAGCCGTTTTTCTACAAATCCCCAGACCCGACTGTCGGAGCTGTGGTTTCTGTTGTCACCGCACATAAAATATTGCCCCTCTGGTACCTCTATGGGGCCATAGTCTTCAAAAACCAACCCTTCTGGCAAATAGGTTTCCTCCACCATCTGTCCATTCACATACAATTTACTGTCCCGAAATTCTATCGTTTCTCCCGGCAAGCCAATGCAACGCTTAATGTAATCCTTTTTTGTATCCAGCGGATATCTAAACACAATCACATCGCCCCGCTCCGGTCCCTCAAACCAATAGCTGAAATTGGTCACAATCACTTTGTCATTTACTTCAATTGTTGGCACCATAGATTCTGAAGGGATCCAAAAATTTCCCACTACAAACGTTTTTATCAAAAAGGCCAATACCAACGCAGTGACTATCACTTCTACCATTTCCCTCAAAGAAGATTTCTTTTTCTTGTTCTTATCCCTTCGGCTCATATTCTCCTCTTCATATCTTGTATCCGTCATACTGTATTCGTTCCTTCCCTGTTTCAATCTTACTTCTGTAAAAACCTTTCTAACTTCTTTTATACTATACCTTAAAATCAGAAATCGGTCAAATAAAAATATTTCTTAAGCCTCTGTATATTGTAATTTAGTGTACTTGCAGCGCGCTAAAATTTGCAATCCCGCAGAATGATGAAAGGATGCCTAGTTTCCCCAGATATTCATCAAAAACAATAATACCAAAACAAACGCATTGACATTTATCCTGTGAAGCTTTATCTTTATGATAGTTCTCTACCAAACTATACGCAAAATCCCCTTCGGTGAACGCAAAAGGGAATCAGTAGTAACATAGTTTTTCTTGAAAATATTTTGTTCTTTATGAATTTTCTTTTTTATAACAAGCTACACAACTCAACAAATCCTTTCTCGGAGTGATGTACAAATGATGGTCTTTGATGAAAACAATCTCACAGTAGAACAATATCTCCATCTGCGCCAACAAGTGCGCTGGAAGCCTCTCACCCTGCCGCAAGCACAAAAAGCCTTGGACCACAGTCTCTATGTGCTAGCAGCTTATCACGATGGAGAGCTGGTAGGTATGGGCCGTCTGGTAGGCGACGGCGCTGTGATTTGCTATATTCAGGATCTCATCGTCGTGCCCAATATTCAAGCTCATGGCATCGGCTCCATGCTTATTGAACGGTTAATCGCTTATGCCACTTCTCTGGGAATCCCTGATACGACAATGATGCTTGATTTGATGTGCGCCAAGGGTCGGGAAAGTTTTTATCAGAAACACGGCTTCATCGCCCGTCCCACTGAAGATTTGGGCCCTGGTATGATTCAATATCTCCAATTGTAAGAAAGGAGTTCTCCATGAAAATACAAGGCATCCTCTTTGATTTGGATGGCACGCTGCTTAACACCAATGAATTAAATTTTCAAAGTTTTGAATATGCATTAGATGCCGTATTGCATACCACTGTTTCCCGTGATATACTCACGCAAACTTTTGGCAAACCTTTACAGAGCATTATGCAGGAGTTGGGCGGTCCCCAATGGCAAGAATTGCGTCAAGCTTTTTTAGACTATGCTCACAGCCACGAAGAACTTATCTCTCTTTGTCCCGGTGCGGCGGAAGCGCTGGTACAACTGCAGGCATTGCATATCCGCATGGCACTGGTCACATCACGGCTTCGCCAAAGTGCGCTTCACGACTTAGAGCTATTTCAATTGACACCATATTTTAACACATTTATCACACCGGAAAGTACAATACACCACAAGCCCCATCCTGAGCCTGCACAGAAGGCTGCTCTGGAACTAAAGCTATTGCCTGGACAGACCATATTTGTCGGCGACAGCAATCACGATCTGCAATGCGGCAAAGAAGCAGGCTGCTTGACTGCAGCAGTCGACTATTCTCTGCTTGACCCTGTTCTACTGCGGCAATGTCAGCCTGATTATCATATTGAAAATCTAACCCAGCTAATCAAAATCATACAACAGGAAACATAGCTTTCCTTATAAAAAATTTACAATTTTTTCCTGTTGTCGCGTCAGATCAAAATACAATTCAAATATCACCTTTCCTTTTGCAAATTATTTCACGTGAAACGTTTGCAATTTTGTCTCTCTGCAAAGCAAAAACCGGCAGAATTTTTTCCGCCGGTTTTTGCTTTGATTTCCGATTCACTTTGATGGCTCAATTTTTATTACGCCTTACAAATTGCTATAGCCCATGAGATACTCGTCAATTTCTCTGGCCGCATCACAGCCTTCTTTGATAGCCCACACCACCAAAGATTGGCCACGATGCATATCGCCAGCAGTAAACACCTTTTGCTGATCGGTGACATAATGGGCATCTGTCGTTTTCACCCGTCCCCGTTCATTCACAACAACATTAAATGCTTTGGTCACTGCCAATTCACAGCCCACAAATCCTGTGGCAATGATAGCAAGCTGACAATCCACCTGCCACTCGCTGCCTTCTATGGGCTCCATGATCGTCCTTCCTGTCTGGACATCCTGGACTGGGCGCAGCTTTTGCAACACAGCTCCGTAAAGCTGCCCCGCTTCATCTTTCTTGAACTCTTTCACAGTAGTCTCATATAATCGCGGGTCCCTGCCAAATACAGCAATACTCTCCTGTTGACCGTAATCTGTCTTCTGGACGCGGGGCCATTCCGGCCAGGGATTATCCTCCTGTCGACACTCCGGTAAAGGCGGCATCATCTCCAACTGCAGCACGCTGCGCGCACCATGACGGATACTGGTCCCGACGCAATCGTTTCCAGTATCGCCCCCGCCAATGATCAGCACATCCTTGCCCTTTGCTGATATATAGGTGTTTTCATCCTGCAATGTGTTGTTCCACAACGCCTTCGTGGTCGCCTTTAAAAACTCTACTGCGAAATACACGCCCGCCGCATCACGGCCAGTAACCTGCAAATCTCTAGGCTGCGTAGAGCCGCAAGCTAATAGCACTGCATCATATTCCCGACACACCGATGCCGCCTGTTTCGCTGTGTGCACACTGTGATTATACTGAAAGCGAATACCTTCCTGCTCCATCTTTGCCACTCTGCGGTCAATATATTGCTTTTCCAGCTTCATATTGGGGATCCCATAGCGCAACAGACCGCCCGCTTTGTCCTCCCGCTCTAGAACAGTCACCAGATGTCCCCTTTGATTCAGCCGCTGAGCAGCAGCCAGCCCCGCAGGACCGCTACCGATCACAGCAATACATTTTCCCGTGCGGGGAATATTCTGCTGGGGATGCATCAAGCCTTCCTCATAACCATATTCAACAATCGCCCGCTCATTTTCCTGTACCGTCACACTTGCCCCGTGCAAAGAACAGGTACATGCCTTTTCACATAACGCTGGACACACTCTACTGGTAAATTCGGGCAAAGGGTTGGTTTTCAGCAGACGCACCAGTGCCTCTTTATAATTGCCACGATAGACCAGATCATTCCATTCAGGCACTAGATTGTGCAGGGGACAGCCCACTACCATTCCGCCAATGGGCACCCCTGCCTGACAAAATGGTACACCGCAGTCCATACAGCGCGCACCTTGCTCCCGTTGTTCTTCCTCAGTCAAGGGCGTATGAAATTCATTGAAATGTCGGATACGCTGTAGCGGCTCCTCCGCCTGGCTAACTCTGCGCTCAAATTCTAAGAAACCGGTGCTCTTTCCCATGGCTTCCCTCTCCTCTCATTTGATTAAATGCCACAACTTCCGCCTGTTCATGGCTAAGCCCTTTGCTCTTATACTCGTTAATTAGATCCTGTACCCGTTTATAATCATGGGGAATAATCTTTTTAAATTTGGGCAGATAGACCTCAAACTGCGCCAGAATCTTCTTGCCCTTGGCTGAGCCCGTGGCCGCTACATGCTGTGTGAGCAAATCCTGCAGCTGATGCACATCGTCGCTGCGCTTCACCAGTTCCAACGATACCAGTTCCCGGTTGAGCCGGGCATACAAATCATTCTTTTCATCCAGCACAAAAGCGGTACCTCCAGACATTCCGGCAGCCAAATTGTTTCCCGTTGCGCCCAGAATCACAACACAACCACCAGTCATATATTCCAGACCATGATCGCCTACGCCTTCCACCACCGCAATGGCACCGGAATTGCGCACGCAAAATCTTTCTCCCGCTACGCCGCTGATAAAGGCTTTCCCTGAAGTCGCGCCGTACAAAGCCACATTGCCGATAATGATGTTTTCATCGGCGGCAAAGGTTGCTTCTTTGGGCGGATAAACCATGATGGTACCGCCAGATAAACCCTTGCCCATATAGTCATTACAGTCGCCTTCCAATTCCAACGTTAAACCCTGGGGAATAAAGGCCCCGAAACTCTGTCCGCCGGAACCACTGCAACGAATATGATACAGTCCTTCCTTCAAGCCATGTTCCCCATATAAACGGGTGATGTGGGAGCCAAACATGGTGCCGAAGGCGCGGTCTGTATTGCTCACTTCCACATTTAAAGACGCTGGTTTCCTTTTCTCCAGATAGCCTTGCAGCTTCTGATACAAAATCCTTTCATCCTTGGCAGAATCCAATTGAAAATCATACACTTCCCTGGGCTCAAAATGCACATTGCCGCCGGAAGCCAGCAATCCCTCCAGCTGCACCTTTCCCTGACGGGAAAGCAAGGTATCCTCACGCACCCGCAAAAGGTCTGTGCGTCCTACCAGTTCGTCTACTGTGCGAATGCCCAATTGCGCCATATATTCCCGCATTTCCTGCGCCATAAACTGCATATAATGCATCACATGCTCCGGTTTGCCGGCAAAGCGCTTGCGCAGCTCAGGATTTTGTGTGGCAATCCCCACAGGGCACACGTCCTGGTTGCACACCCGCATCATCACACAGCCCATGGAAACCAAAGGCCCGGTAGCAAAGCCAAACTCCTCCGCGCCCAAAAGCGCTGCAATCACCACATCACGGCCACACATCAATTTGCTGTCTGCTTCCAAACGAACCCTACGACGCAGGCCGCTTTTCAGCAGCGTTTTATGCGTTTCGGCGATACCCAGTTCCCATGGCAGACCCGCATGATGAATGGAATTGCGCGGCGCAGCACCTGTTCCCCCGTCATAACCTGATACCAGAATGACCTGTGCGCCGGCCTTAGCCACGCCAGAGGCAATGGTACCCACGCCGGCTTCCGAAACTAGCTTCACATTGATATCCGCCTGGTTGTTGGCACATTTCAAATCATAAATTAACTGGGCCAAGTCTTCGATGGAATAGATATCGTGATGAGGCGGCGGCGAAATCAGACCCACACCTGGCGTGGAATGCCGCGTATGGGCAACCTCCGGATACACCTTGTTGCCGGGCAGCTGTCCGCCCTCTCCCGGCTTGGCTCCCTGGGCCATCTTAATCTGAATCTCCTTGGCGCTGACCAAATACTCCGAGGTCACACCGAATCTTCCCGAAGCCACCTGCTTGATGGCACTGTTGGTGTCCTTGTGAAACCGGGAAGGGTCCTCGCCGCCTTCCCCGGTATTGGATTTGCCACCTAACCGGTTCATGGCAATGGCCAGTGTTTCATGGGCTTCTTTGGACAGAGATCCAAAGGACATGGCGCCCACCTTGAAGCGTTTTACGATAGACGCTACCGGCTCCACCTCTTCTAACGGGATAGCCGTCACTTTGTCGCTGAATTCCAACAGACTGCGGATGTGGCTGGGCCCCAACTCCTCGGTGATCATGCGGGAGTACGCCTTGAATTTTCCGTAATCATTGGTGCGCACCGCACTCTGCAGCATGTGTATCGTCTGGGGATTGTACAGATGTTCCTCTTTTCCACTGCGCGCTTTATGCTGACCTGCACTGTCCAGTACCGGAGATACCGGAAGCCCCAGCGGGTCAAAGGCCCGACGGAAACGGTACGCTACATCCTGCTCAATATCTTCCAGCTCCAGTCCGCCAATGCGGCTGATAGTATTGGTGAAATATTTCTGCACCACGTTTTGTCCGATGCCTACCGCTTCAAAAATCTGTGAACCCATATAGGACTGAATGGTGGAGATACCCATTTTGGAAGCGATTTTGACAATTCCATGGAGCAATCCGTTGGTGTAATCATTGGCCGCCGCATAATAATCCTTGTCCAGTAAATCATCCTCAATGAGCTGACGAATGGAATCCAGCGCTAGATAAGGATTTACCGCGCTGGCTCCATAGCCCAGCAGTGTAGCGCAGTGGTGCACCTCTCTCGGCTCCGCGCTCTCCAAAATCACAGACAGCGACATCCGCTTTTTGGTGCGCACTAGATGCTGCTGCAATGCAGACACCGCCAAAAGGGACGGAATAGGCTTGTGGAATTCGTCCAGCTCCCTGTCGGAGAGAATCAAAATATTCGCACCGTCCCGCACCGCTCTGTCCGCTTTCAGGAACAATTCATCAATAGCCTCTTCTAACGACATATTACGATAATAAATAATGGGAATCACCGCTACCTGAAACCCTTCTACGTCCATATATTTAATTTTCAGTAAATCAGTATTGGTCAGGATTGGATTGCGTACCGCTAAAGATTTGCAATTTTCCGCATCATCCTCCAGAAGATTGCCGTCCGCACCCAAATACACATAGGTTGAAGTGATAATCTCTTCACGGATAGCGTCAATAGGCGGATTGGTTACCTGGGCAAAAAGTTGTTTAAAATAATTAAAAAGCGGCTGGGGCTGCTGTGACAACAACGCCAACGGCGTGTCAGCACCCATTGCATTTACCGGCTCGTTCCCCTCCAGCGCCATGGGCCGCAGGTAATCGTTGATATCCTCATAACTATAGCCGTAGACCTGCTGCAACTGCTGCAGCTCTGCCTTTCCATAAGTAATTGTCTTTTTATTGGGAATTGGCAGTGCCGACAGCTCCAGCAACTGGTCCTCCAGCCATTCCCCGTAAGGCGCCTGTGCAGCATAATAATTCTTCACTTCTTCGTCGGAGATGATTCGCCCCTGCACAGTATCCACCAGCAGCATTTTTCCTGGATACAGCCGTTCCTTGCGCAAAATCTTTTCCGGCGGAATATCCAACACACCCACTTCCGAAGATAACACCAGATATCCGTCCGTCGTCACATAATAGCGGGAAGGACGTAGTCCATTGCGGTCCAGCACCGCGCCCATCACTTCGCCGTCGCTGAAGAGGATAGAGGCCGGTCCATCCCAAGGTTCCATCATGGTGGCATAATACCGGTAAAAATCCTTGCGGTTCTGCGCCATATTCCGGTCATTATTCCATGGCTCTGGAATGCACACCATCACTGCCTTAGGCAAGTCCATACCCGACATCAAAAGAAATTCCAATGTATTATCCAACATCGCCGAGTCGCTGGTCCAATGATCCACCACGGGCAATACTTTATAAACATCATCGCCCAATACCGTACCATGCATGGTTTCTTCCCGCGAAATCATCTTGTTTACATTGCCGCGAATGGTATTGATTTCACCATTGTGCACCATAAAACGATTGGGATGTGCCCTCTCCCAGGAAGGAAAGGTATTGGTCGAAAAGCGGGAATGCACCAGTGCAATAGCTGATTTAAACATGGGATTTTGCAAATCCGCGTAAAAAGTGCGCAGCTGGCCTACCAGAAACATCCCTTTGTAAACAATGGTGCGGCTGGACAGCGAGCACACATAAGTCTCGCTGTTGGCTTTCTCGAAAATGCGCCGCACAACATATAGTTTCCTGTCAAAAGGCAATCCCATCTCGATTCGCCGCGGCTTCTCGATAAATGCCTGATAAATCGCCGGACGGCAATCCAGCGCCTGCTGACTGAGTACATCATCATAGGTTGGCACTTCCCGCCAGCCCAGAAAATGCAGTCCTTCTTTTTTCACTACCATCTCAAAGATTTTTTTCGCCTGATTGCGCTTCAGCTCATCCTGTGAAAAGAAAAACATTCCCACTGCAAAACCGCCGTCCTCCGGCAGCTTAAGCTCTGTGACCTTCTGTACAAAATAATCATGGGGCAATTGCAGCAAAATCCCTACGCCATCACCGGTTTTTCCCAGCGCATCCTTCCCCGCTCTGTGCTCCAAACGTTCTACAATAGTCAGCGCATCGTCCACCGTTTTGTGGGAGCGCTCTCCCTTCAAATTTACTACGGCGCCAATACCGCAGTTGTCATGCTCCAAAGTCGGACAATATAAATCCGCCTGAGGCTGTGTCGTCCCGTTCCGTTCCATTAGTTTCCTCCTTCCGATGCTGGTTGTGTTTATAATTGTGCACAAATATATTTATGCCACAACACATGCATTGTTGCTCTATTATATAGAATCACCAGCGCAAAGGTCAACACTATTTGCGCATGTATGCAAAATACCTGAAAGCAAAGCATTTTTTTGTATTTAATATTTTAAATACACTTTTCATACAAGAACCAATGCCCAAAGAAAAAAGCAGAATTACCGGGATCACGCCCGACAACTCTGCTTCCTGCAGACACACCTCACAGCACAACCACATCCTGATTTCTGCACCTATTTTTTCAATCATCGACTTTCTCATCTTCTTACTTTTATCTGCCGCCAAAAAGACTAAACAGCACATGGAGCGCCAGCAGCGGAAGCAACGCCACCGCAGCAATGCGATGATACCGCAGCCATTTTCCGCCTAGCTGTTTGCGCTTTTTCGCAGTCATTTTCAGACAGAATGCCGCTAAAAATACCAATATCCCTGTAAGTACCTTCTTTTTGCATAAATGGTGAAAAAACAAAATGGATAGCACGCCATGTATCAGCGCCACAAGGAGCATCCCTTCCCCCCATTGATGATGCCGTTTTCCCCGAAACTGCTGCAATAACTTTTTCTCTCTGCACCCCGTCTTGCGCAAAAGCCATGCGCCAAAAGAAAGTACCATCAATATGACACTAATCCACCCCAACCAATGTACAATCATTGTTACACGTCCTTTCCTGCATCCTTCCTTTTGTCTCTTTGTCTCTGCCTTTCCTTTATTGTAAAGCAAATACACTTGTGATACAATAGTTTCATAACTTATAGTACAGAAGGTGAAGAAATGTTTCATGTAAAACAGGAAAAACGCACTCTCGCTTCGGCCAACCTCATCTACGAAGGTCTATGCCAATGCATGACGCAAAAAGAATTTGCGCAAATCACCATCCAGGATATCCAAATTGCTTCCACTGTCAGTCGCTCCACATTTTACCGTCATTTTGATTCCCTGACGGACGTATTATACTGGCGCTGCAATCAACTGTTCCAGCAAATGTTCTCTGATTTTCAACTTTCGACAGCGGATGACCCATACCTTTTTACCCATCATCTTCTACAGTATTGGACAACCCATACACAAATCCTGGAGCAGCTCTTACAAATCCAACGCACCGACCTGTTTTATCGTTGTCACATGGACAACCTGCCGCTCTTTCAACAGGCAGCTGCACCCAACATACTTCCCGCACAATACCAGGACTATCTTATGGCGCTACGCACCGGTATCCTGTTGGGCGTTCTCACAACATGGCTGAAAAACGGCAAACAGGAATCTGTGGAAGAACTGCTCAACATTCTCAAACTGTGTACGCAGTTTATTCAAGAAAGCAAACTCATCATCTAAATTGCGCTTCCTGGTATTTTATTTTTGCCAAATGCCTCCAAAAGTTTTATCTTCCCAAACAAAAACTGTTACAGATAAATTTATTACCTGTAACAGTTTTTTCTTTAATGCTTTATTTTTTATATCCCTATTTCTATCTCTCTATTTTATTTTTCATCTGAGAACTGTCTCCATTTTCCTCTCCAAGAACAGCCTGCGTCACCATGAGCACGTCTGCATTTCGCAGCAATTTTCTATAAATAATCTATTCCATAGTAAAAGTACGATATCCATTAAAAACTCTGCCTGAAAAATCCATTAAAACGTCATGCCATAAATCCGGCACATTTCATCATCGCTCTTGCGCACACGCCAAATCGAGCAAAATTTCTATTCGTTTATACTGCGCGCTACTCTGCTGGTGGAGTAGCCGATACCTCTCCGCCCTCTGTCGGCACCACGCCTGAATAAAAAGGCCTGTCCGCAACAAACCACAAATGTCCTACTTTAAAATCCTTGCCGCCATCCATGGTAAAATAAATGCCCTCCAGGTCGGCTATACTTTCATAAATACTGCGGGCCAGATTATAAAAGAGCAATCCCTCTGTGCCTTCTTCCAGTTGCAACGCCCCAATACTTTCCGAATCGAAATCAACCCACACAGCCTGGTCCTTTTCTGTCACATCATTGATCTCCAACATGCTGGGATATGCACCGCCAATCACCAGCTGGTTATAAGCCTCCACTACCCGTTTGGCAGATAATTCATCTTTGGGAATTTCCGCCACCATGACAGCATTCAAATTTTCTTCATCATTCCGCTGCTCCTGCCCCTCACTCTGCGTCAGGGTATCCAACTCATTGGACAAATATAATGTAATATACATTGTATCTTCTGTTTGTTCCTGTACTGCCTGCTGACCTGGTTCATTCTGTTTGCCCGATGCCTGTGGGGTTGTCCCACAGCCGACAAGCAGCAAAACGAAGATACCAACTACCAGAAGCACATATATGCCATGTTGCTTTCTCATTGTTCCGCCTCCTAAACACCATGAAACTCTTTCCCTTTTAGTATGCTTTTCCTTGATGAAAATGTCAACTAAAAAATCCATTTTCTGCAACAATTCATAGTCTTCTGTGCAAGGCAGATGAGAAAAAATTTCCTCAGGCAGTTTTCTTATAATAGTCGCTTCGACTGGAAAAATTTCTTTGTCCCTTGGCACTACCAGTGACATGCAACATATAGACCACCGTGCTTTGCGTTTCCCCTTGAATTTTTCGATTTAACCGTTCCCAATAAGAGCCTGCCTGAAATTCCATGACATTCAGCTTCATCAGCGCATACAGTAGCACACCACTGCACAGTAAACAAAAAAACGCCATACCCAGCAAATTCACCGTACCATTTCCCTCTACCAACGAAAAGCCAACACCTAGCAAAAGCACCATCACAAACGCCAAAACACCATATTTCTTGATTTCCTTTTTCATCACATTCACAGCTCCTTTTCGAATTTATGTTCTATTTATACTATACAATACAAACTTTTGTTCGTCAATATAGAAATCGAACATTTTTTCTATTTTTAATTTTGATTCTCTTTTCTCGCCATTTTCGCTGTATCGTTGTATAATAGAAACTATAGACAGAAAGGAGCTGTTTCCAATGGGGAATGAGCAAATGATTGCCAAAATGCGCCAGATTGAAGATGCCCTGCCGCCGCTCTTAGAGCAGCTGGTCATTTTGCAAAAGAGAGAGATGCTTCCCAATGATACCATCACAAATTATTACCAAATTCCTGACGGAAAGCGTCCTCCAGGATATCTATGGATCAATTACAACAAAGAAACAATGGAAGTATTAGCCGCAGAGATGAACGTCAACTTTGACTGCCTGATCGGGCTCAACCGCAGCCCTATCGAGCTGAGGCTTCTGGCCAACCATGTGCTCCAATACCTTCCTTAATCATCAAAAGCGTGATTGCACCCGCCACAGGTACTATCACGCTTTTTGGCCAGCGTTAATGCTGTACAATAATGGTCACACCATTTTCCAAATCATGGGACATTGCCTTCAGAATGCGGCTCAAGAGCAGCGCTGTGCGCTGCAGTTCCGCCTCATCCTCTACCACAAAAATACTATTCATGCCCTGTACCTTATCGGCATAGCGCCGCGGTACAATGGCCGCTAAAATCGTGTCTTGCATCAATCTGCCGCCTTTCTTCCGATGGTATTGGCCAAGGGTTTCTGTACCGCGCTTTCCAGCACCGGAGTTCGCTTCGCCGCCTCTATCACACATTCAATATCCTTTTCATTAGGCAAAAGGAAAATACCCAACGCGCCGGTTTCCATATTTTTGCGGGCTGCTGGTGTCCATTCCTGTTCACCCACTTCCAGCTTATTGCCCACCAGCATGGAAATATCATGCACTAGAGCCTGCCTCTGTCCTAGGTTGTTCAAGATTGAGCGGCCGTCATCATCATAAGGGTGTAGCACGATTCCTACACCCTCCCGCAAAATCTTTTTCCGCGCTTCTGGATCGCCCACATTCATCAATACAATATCGTCTACATAGAGCAGTGATTTCTCAAAATGCAGTTTTCCTTCTGTTACCTGTGCAATACCGCGGATAAAACTCCCCCGCATGAGAAAGCGGGCAAACAAGATCATCGCCAGACCCGCCACAGCACCCAGGCCCACGCCCCCGTAAATGGTGGCACCGCTGGTCACTAACGATACCAGCATAACCAGATAATTGCGGGACTCAAACACCTTAGCAATCCCCTCAATATAATCCAATCCCCGCGGTACCAGCGTGTTTTCTTCCAACTTCATCAGAGTTTCCCGCTCCATATTCCGGATATCCCGAAACTGCTGGGCACATAACACCAAAAATGTAATCGCAGTATATTCTTCCTCCAGCAGAGCCGGTAACGCAATAGAGGCCAAGCTGGCCGCGATTGCGCCCAACGATAAATGAATGATATAGCCGTGAGGATAAGAGGGATAATTGCGGTAATCGGTCCGCAACATATACAACCGGGCCAGAAAACCAGCAATCATACCCAATATTACTGCTTCCGTATAGGTATTCATATCAGTCCTTCTTCAAGGAACCGCGACTGACCCATACAAAGCCCAGTCCGCCCACAACAGCCAGCACAATGAGCCACAGAATGGCTTTGCCCATGCCGCCGCTTTTTTTCTCCTGCTGCTTCGGCTCCGTCTCCTGTGTGCCTACTGCCTCCGGCTGTTCTGCTTCTGCATTGGTCTTCAGCCCTAAAAATTGTGGCAATACCTCCGCAAATTCCCGCGCGCCCACCTCTGCCTGCTCCAGAGAATTGGTATGTGTTCCCACCTCCAGCAAGATGGAATGGGGTGCCAAATCCTGATTATAATTGCCCTTGGCCATAAAAATAGACTTAATCAATCCCGGTTTCACTTCATCATAATATGCCTTCATCTTCTCTGCAAACTCAATGTTGGCCTCACTGTTTTGATTTTGCCGACCCACCACCAGACGAATCTGTGTGGCAGCCTGTCCGTCAAATTCCGTCGCATAATATTCCGGGTCGGGGACACCGTCGCGGTGTACATCAATCATGGCAGCAGG
>OFGF01000368.1_pt1 | contig 40767 bp, 36 predicted proteins | sample 1521711 | NCBI WGS metagenome assembly OFGF01 (sample SAMEA3504092, study PRJEB24116) | mouse gut metagenome | biome: mouse gut; feature: mouse-associated habitat; material: faeces | place: Denmark | collected 2011 | reverse complement strand
ACGGACTGTAAATCCGTTGGCTCCGCCTTCGAAGGTTCGAATCCTTCTCCCTCCACCAAGCAAGAACCGCAATTTCGATACAATGTGTATCAAAATTGCGGTTCTTACTTTTGTCTGGAAATGCTGTATACATAGCAATTTTTAAAGTTTTCGGAACAGCTCGTTGATGTGCTGGCCTGCGGCTTCATTGTCCCGTGCGTACTGTGCTGCCTGTCGCTTCTCCGCTTCTATGCGCTGTGCTTCTTCCTGTGCCCGCCGACGTAGAACATCCTGATAATTTTGTCTCAGTGTTTGCAGATTCGACATCGCTTGGGTCAGCTCGAGATTGTCATCGTAGGTCGTCACACGAACGCCGAGGCTCTTTTCCTGTGAGTCTGCAATTTGATTTTCCGAGTCAAACAGCAGGGAATCAATCCCATAAGAGATGAAAACACTGATGGCATCGTCGGTGTAGTATTTTGCCTTAAACAGTTGCATCTGACGTCCGTCTGGCAATTCACAGACGAGCTCTCCTGGATGGTCTTGAAATTTGAAAAAACCCTTCTTCGGAGACGTCTTAGAGACGATTCGGACAAAGATTTCCGACTGCATAATCGGTGAGTCTTCGTATCCGCACATCTTCCCTACCGAGATAATCTGTCCCGGCCAGAATTCCCGCTGAAAGGCACTGTACTCATGATCTGGGATAAATAGTCCCGGAAAAAAATCAATACTCCACATACTTCCACTCTCCCTTTATCATCAGTATAAATGATTTTTCCAGCAAAAACAATCATTGATTGTGGTAATGGCTGTCCCTGCAGGACATTTTTTATTCCGAATCACCACTGTCTTGTTTTTGCACTTTTTCGATAGAAAAGATACTACAACTCCTATTTATCTCCAATTTTTGTACTTTAGCTCACAAAAGAGCACTCTTACTGGATGTTCGGTTTGGGGGAGCCTATGAATATAAGATTTTTAGAGAGTTTTTTTAATTTTCTATAAACGATAAGGAGCCCAGTAACTGCTTTCGCGGTCTTATGAGCTCCTTATCGTTTATAGATTGTTATCTGTTTTTTAACAATTGTGCTGGTACTTTAGGCTGATAGAATGGCCCTTCACAGGCGAAATTAGCGAATAACTGTCCCATGAATAAAGCGGCGGACAAAAGCATGGCGCTGTGACGGATAATAAATTTTTTTAACATAGTTCTCTTCTCCTTTGTTCTTTTCCAAATAGTAATGATATAGCAGCGCAAAATGCGCCTAATAGAATCGCAAGGGCAAGCTGTACAGATAAAAAGCTGATGAATAAACTGCATGCCGTTACAAAGCACATTGCCTGTAAGCTTTTCCTGCGAAAATACGCGAGTTCGCCTTTTTGAAAAGGCCGATTGGCATGGTCGATGGGCGCTGTTTTCCAGACAATCAGCAATATGGATATACCCATACCAGCTGCTAAGTATTTCTCCAGTTGTGTTGACAAACAAGCAAGTAATACCATGGAGCTCCAATAGATTCCTATGCTTAGCAGCAAACAACCTCTATGTGTGCGGGCATGAAAACCACCTGCGGTGTAACGAAGCGGCAGAAAGCCAAGATAATAAAAAAGTGTGGTCGCAAAACAGTCCATACAGACCGCCAGGAGGATGATCAAGCCATATACGAAGCATTGGAACAGCATAGTTTGTACACAATACTGATAGAGCTCCAGTTCCTCTTTTTGAATCTTCTGTTCTTCTAATAAAATCTTTAAAAACCAGTTTGTCCATGTTATAATCATCTTGCCGACTCATTCTCCAATACAATGTTTAAAATAAACTGCTGTTCGCTGCAGCGAATATCAAAGGTGCCGCGATATTTGTCCACAATGGTTTTCATATTGGCAATGCCCAAACCGTGCAGCTCTTTGTTTTGCTTGCTGGTGAGGACATTTTGATTGTGAATCGGTACATCTTCTTTTACAGGATTTTTAATCACAATGTGCAGAATATTTTCCTGCAATTTCATGGTGAGCCAAATTTTTTTCCGTTCCGGCTCTGAAACTTTGACGGTGGCTTCGATGGCATTATCCAGAGCATTTCCCAGTAAAAGGGCCAGGTCGATGGTCTTGATTGCCAGCGTTCCATATAGAGCAACTGCCGGAATGATGTTGATTTGCTGTCGGCTGGCCTCCTGTATTTTGGCGGAAAGCACCGTGTCCAGGACAATATTTTCTGTATATTCGATGAGATCACCACCGACTGTATTTAACATAGATTGCAGCTGGTCCAAGGCCTGCTGCCTTTTGTTCTGCTGAATATAGCTTTGTAAAATCAGCAAAAAATTTTTGGTATCATGCACTTGCTTTTTGATGGCGCTGTTTTTTTCTACCAACTCCGTATAGTGTTTTTCCTGGCTATTTAGCTGCTGTTCTGCAAACTCCGCCTGTAATTTCACAGCCTGTAAATGCTGCATTTCATTTAAAATACGGAAAATGATTAAGTTTGATAAAATGAGCAGCACGCTGGTAAACAGAAAGCGATTTAAGGAATCAATATTTTGATTTTCTAAAATTAAATAATATTGTTGAATTAAAATAACCACAGTGATTGATGGGTAAAGTAGAAATGCAAGGTACCACTTGTGTTCTAGCGTTGCCAATATTTGTTCATTTTTATGCTTTACATAATAGAATAGCAAAAAGTAAAAAATCATTAATATTAATTTTGATAACATTAAACCAATTGCATAATCTTGTAAGCGGTTGTTGCCTGTTGCATAGATTTCGCCTGCTGAAAACATTAAAAAGCCATGCACACCATATTCGACGATTACATTAATCGCCCAGAAAAACAGTGTCATTAATATTTTGGACAAAAAAGCGCCGTGATAACAAATTGTGATTGTTAGATAGCAAAGCAATGAACATGCTGTTTTCATCCAAGCTTCCGGTAAATAGTAAGAACCGGCTAATTTACAAGTGAAAATTAGTATAAAAATGATGGTTGCTGATTTTTTTTGTATGCGCCATCCACTAAAAAAAACTTGAAAAAACAAATATGCCAGGAGTATTTCAAAGAAAACGCCGATGATATCTAGAATTAATTTTGTGTCCATTGCTACACCTCAAAAAAATATCGATGATATTGTTCCTGCGCATGCTTTTTGCATCGTCTGCTGACTGGAAGATTGAGCAATTCCTTAGAGCCGGCGTATCCCAGCTGTACCACCTCATCCTGAAACTTTTTGATATAACGGCAGTTCACCAGAAAGCTTTTGTGAATCCGCACAAAAAAGTGTTCCGCAAGGTAGGTCTCCTGTTCACTGATTTTGCCATACATTTCAAAAACCTTGCCGTTTTTGTGGTGGACGATCAGCTTGCGTTTATTCGATTCGATGTAGACAATATCCTTCATCTCCACTTCAATCACTTCTCTGTTCTGCGGAATCTGAAAGATATCACGCGCGGAACGATACTGCGCCACGCAGCGTCGAAATTCTTCCTGAAAAAGCTGTGCATCCAAAGGCTTCAGCAAAAATTGAAAGGTGTGCAAATGCAGCGCCGAAGTAATGTATTTTGTGTAGCCGGAAATAAAGATTAAAATGATGTCCGGCAGTTGATTCTGCAATATCTGTGCGACCTCCAGACCAGTCAACTCTCCTTCCAGTTCAATATCCAGAAAGACCAGGTCAAAGGCTAGCTTGCTTTGCAGCATGGCCTCGCCGGAGCTAAAGGCGTGAAGCTGGATGGTAACGCCCGTTTGTTGTTTTTGGATTTCCTGTATCAGTTCTTCGCGAATGACCGGATTGTCTTCGCAAATTCCAATGAGCATTTGTATCCCTCCCTTGTTGAATCCTAGTATAGAGAATTGTAAAGAAAGAATCAATAAAAACGTAAAAATAACCGGAAAAAATGTATTTTCCGGTTACAATATTTTACAATCAGATTAAATAATAAAAAATTCCCTTGCGCGTATTGCGTAAAATGATTAAATCAGAGTCGATTTCCAGCAGAAACGCACTTTTCTCTGTAGCGTAAGAATACTGCCCAATAGACTGCTGTTTGGCCAATAACAGAATTTCAGCGATAATTTCCCCTTTTTTGCGATATTTTTGTTTTTGCTCTGTCTTCCACACGACAATTTTCTGTAAATTTTCTCTGGATAGCTTTACATATTGGGCTTCTTTATTGACATAGGCGCTCAATTCTTTTTTGCTGGTTGCGCAGAGCGCCAGCACTTGGTCAAATACGGCAGCGTAAGCTTCATAGGCAAATCCAAATTCCAGATAGCTGATGACTTTGGCCAACAATTGCGTCCGTATAAAAGAATCCAGACATTTGCGGTTATTTTCTAAAATATTCATTTTCAGCTCCTGGATGATAGATTGTTCGATGGCACAATCATCTACCGCATACAGCTGTATTTTTTTATAGTTTTCTACGGCCTCCCGGAGCATCACGGCATTCATTATTTTCTCACCTCCAATGATTAAAGGACAGGCAGTATAGATAGCGTTTACTGTTTTAGCTATAATTCGATAGAGAAAGGGTTTTTATAACAAATAATAATAAGGAGGAATTATTTTAAGGGAAACGTCTTTAGAATAACTCTTTCTGTGATTATAAAATATTATAAAAGACCGCACAGAAGAATTCAGCAAAAGTGTCATAAAAAACAAGAAAATTGTACTATCAGGTTTTTTGTGTGCTTGAAACGGTGAGAATGATTTTGCAGAAATATTTTTTTGATTGGCTACTACCAGTTATTACATGAGAAAAGTAATTTGTTTCAATTTCCTTGCGAAAACCTTTTATTGTGGTATACTTTTGCCATAGATAAGAAGAAGGGGGAGCGCTTTTTATGCAAAACAAACGAATGATACAGTTTCTTATTACGATGGTCTTTTTTCTGACAATCAGTCCGGCATTGGCAGCCCAGCCAGAAATCATCTGGCTAGAGGATTATTCAGAGGATGCCCGTGTTACTAATTTTGATCCAGAACACTATGGTGATGGTCTCTATGCAGTGAAGGTGGAAGAAGGAGAGCGTATTTACACAGCTCTTTCGCCTGGCGGAGCTGGTACGTTTTTAACCGGTTATGTAAATCAGCAAGGAGAATGGGTGATTGCACCCATTTATTTTTGCAGTGAGTCCTTTTTGCAGGGCTTTGCTTTTGCCACGCAGGATTTAGAAGAGAAACGAAACGGCATAATCTATGGATGGCTGGGAGATCGGGTGATTGATAAGAAAGGAACACCCATTGCTGCCTTTGACGAATTGGATCGGCAAGGCTACAGCATGCTCCAGATGCAGGATGGTTATGTACAGCTTTCCCATGATTCCTGTTACGGGATAGCGAATACGGCAGGCAAGATAATATTACCTACCGTATTTCTAGAAGCGCACCTTCCGCAGGAAGGGCTATGTCTGGCACAGGGAGAAAAAGGCTATGGCTTTTGGGATACGACGGGCCAGGCTGTGATTCTGCCTCAATATGAAGATGCACAAGATTTTTCCGAAGGATTGGCAGCAGTACAGCAGGATGGCAAATGGGGATTTATCGATAAAACAGGACAAATGATCATCGCGCCGACCTATGAGGAAGCACAATCTTTCCATGAAGGCATGGCTGCCGTGAAACTTAACGGCTTATGGGGATTCCTCAATACTTCCGGTGAATTAGTAATTCCGGCTCAATATGATACAGTGCAAAATTTCAGCGAAGGTGTTGCCCCTGTGGCACAAAATGATACATGGGGTTGTATTGATAAAAAGGGAGAGCTGATTTTAGCTTGCAAGTATGAAGAAGTGCGTCCCTGCAGCGACAGTCGCATTGCCGTAAAATGGCAAAATCGTTATGGCTATTTTGATAAAAACGGAGAAAAAGTGATTGATTTTCTTTATGGCGGAGCAAAAAACTTTCACGAGGGGCTTGCTGTAGTATCCAGCGGCAATTTTGCCGGTGTTGAGGATGATAAATATTGGTTTGTTGGGGCCGGTCTTACGACAAGCTACAAAAATAACCAATTTGGTGTGATTGACCGGTGGGGCAATGAGGTTTTGCCGGAAGAATATCTCTGTATTTCCGACTTTGAGGATGGAACGGCCATCTGTCAGAGAAACCGAGACAAAAAAGTTGGGATTATCCAGGCGCCAGCCGTGCAGGAGACAGATCCAGGAAGACGAAGTTTTATTCGTTTATATGTGAATGATATTAGCTTAAACTCAGAACAAAGCCCTTTCATTCAACGAGGGCGCACACTGGTGCCGCTGCGCACGATAGCAGAAGCATTAGATGCGCAAGTAAGTTGGGATAGTGTGAATAAAGTTGCGATTATAAAAACAGAGAAACGGATTCTGCAGCTACCTATAAACGAAGATATCGCGATTGTAGATGAGAAAAAAGTGAAGTTAGAGGTTCCAGCTCAGATTTTGAATGGTCGTACCATGGTGCCGTTGCGTTTTATTGCAGAAGAGTTGCAGACTCAGGTACAATGGAATAATATGGATAGAACTGTGACAATCTATTCTGAAAGTTAGAAATCAAATTGTAAACCTACGACAATTCCCATCAATAGAAAGAAAATTTATCACGTTTTGTAAACCTAAAGGAGAGATTTCTATGCCGAAAAAACAACTTGGACTTTTTATTATTATGATAGTCTTTTTTCTGACAATCAGTCCGGCATTGGCAGCCCAGCCGGAAATCATCTGGCTGAAAGCTCCTGCTGCAGACCAACAGATTAAGAATTATAGCGAAGCGCCTTATTATGCACCGGCCTGTTATGGTGAAGGGCGTTATGCTGTTGATGTAGAAGAAGGAGAACGCATCTATACAGCACTTTCTCCAGATGGCGCGGGTACCTTTTTAACCGGCTATGTAAATCAGCAAGGAGAATGGGTCATTTTACCTGCTTATATGTGGGCTGCTCCATTTTCCCAGGGTATTGCGATGATAGGAAACTTAGAGAATGGCAGCACCCATGCAATTGACATGACTGGGAAAACGATTACTGCCTTGGATGAATTGAAGCTGCAAGGTTACAGCATAGACCGAATACAAGACAGTTATGTTCTGCTCTCTCATCGAGTTGGTCCCATGCCGCCCAGTTATCACGGGATAGCGGATACGGCAGGCAAGATAATATTACCCACCGTATTTCTAGAAGCGCACCTTCCGCAGGAAGGGCTATGTCTGGCACAGGGAGAAAAAGGCTATGGCTTTTGGGATACGACGGGCCAGGCTGTGATTCTGCCTCAATATGAAGATGCACAAGATTTTTCCGAAGGATTGGCAGCAGTACAGCAGGATGGCAAATGGGGATTTATCGATAAAACAGGACAAATGATCATCGCGCCGACCTATGAGGAAGCACAATCTTTCCATGAAGGCATGGCTGCCGTGAAACTTAACGGCTTATGGGGATTCCTCAATACTTCCGGTGAATTAGTAATTCCGGCTCAATATGATACAGTGCAAAATTTCAGCGAAGGTGTTGCCCCTGTGGCACAAAATGATACATGGGGTTGTATTGATAAAAAGGGAGAGCTGATTTTAGCTTGCAAGTATGAAGAAGTGCGTCCCTGCAGCGACAGTCGCATTGCCGTAAAATGGCAAAATCGTTATGGCTATTTTGATAAAAACGGAGAAAAAGTGATTGATTTTCTTTATGGCGGAGCAAAAAACTTTCACGAGGGGCTTGCTGTAGTATCCAGCGGCAATTTTGCCGGTGTTGAGGATGATAAATATTGGTTTGTTGGGGCCGGTCTTACGACAAGCTACAAAAATAACCAATTTGGTGTGATTGACCGGTGGGGCAATGAGGTTTTGCCGGAAGAATATCTCTGTATTTCCGACTTTGAGGATGGAACGGCCATCTGTCAGAGAAACCGAGACAAAAAAGTTGGGATTATCCAGGCGCCAGCCGTGCAGGAGACAGATCCGGGAAGACGAAGTTTTATTCGTTTATATGTGAATGATAAACTGCTCAGTACAGACCAAAGTCCGGTCCTCAAAAATGGGCGTACCATGGTGCCGCTGCGCACGATAGCAGAAACTTTGAATGCGGATGTGCGGTGGGATAAAACTGCCAAAGCAGCAATCATTACTACAGATGAAATAATTATGCAGTTACCGACTGACAGCACAGCTGCCACGGTAAACGGAGAGCAAGTGCTGTTGGACACATCAGCACAAATCATCAACGGACGCACTATGGTGCCGCTGCGGTTTGTGGCAGAACAATTTGCTCTGCAAGTACAATGGAAAGCGGATTCCTATAGCGTGCGGTTATCCACACAGTAGGGGGTAAGAGAAAGGGGCTGCAATATGATGAAAAAGGTGGGAGTCCTATGGGCAAAAGAATAATCGCTGCGGGTCTATTGTTGGTATTTTTGCTGACCATCTTTGTAAAGTACTTTTGGAAGAGTGATATGATTAATAAAAAGAATAAAATTATCTATCTTACATGCTTAATTATTTCAATTATATTAATGGTAAGTTCTATTTTTATTAAACTTACGACAAAACTGCCCTTTGATGTGCCTATCCGCGAATCCATAGAGATATATCATTTATTACTATTTTCTGATTTTATTTTTAATGCCGCTATCGTTATTCTCGGTGTTGTAGCAGCTTATATTGTCTGGGTCAAAGAAAAAAACATACGATAAACTGTCTGTAAATCTATAAAAACGAGGGAGAGTTATTGTACAGGGATTCAGTGCTGATGTTCGGTGGGAGGCGCAAACACCAACTGTCAACGGACGCACTATGGTGCCGCTGCGGTTTGTGGCAGAACAATTTGCCCTGCAAGTGCAATGGAAAGTGGATTCCTACAGCGTGCACTTAAGGAGTAAGGGACAGGGGGCTGTAATATGATGAAAAAGGGGAAGTTCAATGTCTGACCAATTCACTGCTTTATTTCGTGTCTTTTGCTCCGTTTTTGGATTTGTTCAAATTACAAAAGTATGGACTCTCTATCCTTTTGCCGTACGTTTCTTTATCGGAGTTTCCGTTTCTTTACAAATTATATTTATTTGTTTGTTTGCCATTTCCAAAAAGTCTGAAAAATTATTTTCGTCTCAGACAAGAGAAGTTATTTTTAATGGTGATGCGTACCTGTCTATATATCTAGTCCTGTTAGTATTTTTTTTGATTTGTGTGCATCTTGTTTACTATCAAGAAACTGTTGCGATGTTATGAACGATTTGTATTAATACATATGAACAAATGCCGCTGCGCATATGAATCCAACAATGCCTCTGGAAATGCGGTATTCCTATCATAAATCAATGTGAATTCTGCCTCTAAGAGGTTATTTCTGTATAACGGAAAAATACGTTGGTCAAATATTTTAAAATAGATAATTAGTTATATTGTCTTAAGTCGAGTTTAGAATTGAATCGTAAAATATCAGCTTGTATTTATCAAAAAGGAAAGTTAAGGAAGCTTATGTTGAAAAAAATAGCATGCTTTTTCATGATCAGTATTTTTATTTTTGTCACAGCTTGTGACAGCTGCCGCACGCGGGACCGATTTGACCAGCCAGGTATGGATTTGTCGCTTGATTTTGCCTTGGTGGATGGCAATCTTGTTTTCTGTAGAAAAGATGGTATCTATTGTATTGATGTTTCTCATCCGGATAATCCTCGATGTCTTGTCCCTTTTCCAGAGAGCGGCGTTGAAAATTCCTCGGCAGTCGGTGAACCTTTTGTCTATATGGAAAACAACCGGGGCAATATCACGGTAAGTTATTTTATTTTTCATGGGCTATCACCGGCTACAATGCTTTTGAATCGCGCGATTATATCGGAGGAACCGCTTTTACAGGCTGTTGTCGGTGATGGAGCAGGCTGCTATCGTGAATTTGAAGATACCACTGTATTTGCAAGCTGGCCGTACGCCATCTCTGTTGCAAGCGCTGTTTTGGTTACAGATAAACACAGTGGGCAACAACGGCGATTTCACCAACCGCCGTATCTTTTTGCTTATCAGCCTTCAGGGAAAAATAATCGCCTTTTTCAATATGGTGATTATGTATATTGCTTTGTCAGCCGGGAAAAGGGACGCATACAGGTCAATTTATATCAACTGGATTGCCTGACAGGAGATTTTCAACCGTTAATAGACACGATTGTAGGGGATTTTGTCGTAGAAGATAAAAATTTGTATTATATTGCCCACGGTAAATTATGCCACTACAATCTGGATACACAACAGTGTGCAGAGCTGACTGCCTGTCAAATTCTGCATTGTCCAGAAGCTGTAGATGCGTATCTCAATCATGCTTCCTGTAATCATTCCGTATCTATTATTGTTTTGGCGGACAACATTTTTTATGTCAATCCTAAGCAACAGCTTTGTCTGTTAGCGCAATCTGTGCCGCTTTACACAGATACACTTTGCTTTCTGCAACAGCAGGACCAATTTATAGTCGCAGTTTTGCAAAATAAACGTGGAGCATATCGAACCGTTGTGCTTGAGCAAAACGGTAAGGAAATTTTGGCGCTGCCTATGCTGGCGAAGGTAGCTGTTGACAGGAATTGTATTATCTATACGGATGGCAAACATTTGTATCGGCGATATCACTGATCGTATGATTAGTAAATATTTTTTACTCTATTTTACCAATACAGAATAATTTTCCCCTGCTATACTGAATTTGAACCTACAAAACCAAAATAAGGAGGATTTCCTATGTGTAAAAAAATAGTTGCTGCAACTTTGTTATCGACATTTTTACTTTTTACTGCTTGTACCAATACTTCTCATGCCGAGATTTTTTGGGTAGAGCAACCTGCCGCACAAGGTTGGCATATTTCTCATCCCTATCCCGTTGCCAATTATGCTGACGGACTTTATCAGGTGGCTATATTAGAGGATGGTACGGGAAATCCGTCGTCAAATGGTGGTATGTCTGGCGATTTTCTCTATGGCTATGTGGATCAATACGGCAAATGGCTGCTGCAGCCTCAGTATACGACTACAACGCCATTTGTCCAGAACTGGGCAATTGTCAGTATTATTTCCGGCAATGAAGAGGAGAAGCAGCAGGTGTGGCAGATTATTGACAAAAAAGGTCAGGTGAATCTCGCTTTTACTCAGCTTGTTCAGGAAAACATTTTTTGTCAGGAAACCGATGGCGTATTTTTTCGTTGCGGGAAGCGTGTCGAAAGCGATGATCCCTTTACACCGCCTACATGGACCTTTGGATTGTATGATTGTGACGGAGAAGAAATTTTTCCGCCAATATATCAAAAGCTTTCCTTGCCGCAGGAAGGACTCTGCACGGCGAAGATAAATAACAAATTTGGATTCTATGATACAGAGGGCAATGCGGTTATTCCAGCCCAATATGAGAATGCGCAAACTTTCTCAGAGGGTATGGCTGCTGTACGGCAAAATGGTAAATGGGGATTTATAAATCGTGAAGGTACGATGGTTATAGCGCCAACCTATGAAGAGGTGCAATCTTTCAGCGAAGGGTTCGCTGCAGTGAAACAAAACGGGCAGTGGGGATTTGTCGACGCATCTGGCAAGGTGGTAATCGTTCCGCAATATAGTGAAGTGAAAGGTTTTCACGAGGAAACAGCTGCTGTAAAACAGGACGAGCAATGGGGAGTTCTCAATCAGCGGGGAGAAATCTTGATACCATGCCAGTACCAACAGGTACAAAGTGCTTGCGATGGTCGTATTTGTGTACAAAATGGAGAATATTACGGTTATTTTGATACCAATGGTCAACAATGTATTGACTTTTTGTTCACCTATGCGAAAGATTTCCATGAGGGATATGCTGTTGCCGTGAACCGAGATGAACAGTATGGTTTGATAGATTCTTATGGAAAGACAATTCTTGATTTTGATTATCGGTATATTTCAGATGTCACGGATGGCACAGCGATTTGCCAGTGCAAAAATTATGGAAAAGTAGGAATTGTGCATTTACCAGTAAAGGATAGGTAAGGAAAAAGCGGCTCACCGTTTTGAAAACAGATGAGCCGCTTTTTAAAAAAAGTTTTTCTTATTTTAAACAACAAATTCGCTTTCTAAAATCAATAGAACATTCATCTTTCACATAACCGTTCACAGTGCTGACTAGATGTGACAGACAACCGGAATCTACTACTGTTGGATCATTTTTATCCAATTCTGTATCAAAAAGTGTATTGCCCGAATCCATTTTTACATAAGTGCTGCTAGTTGTAGTAAGAGTGGTATTACTCCAAGCGGCTCCGGTAAAGTAAGCGTTTGTTTTCAGCAATGTACAGGGTGTCATTTGCGAAATACTCATTTGAGGAACTAAATTGGCTTCTCGGCTGACAACGCATCCTTTTTTTAGTTTTGTGATGGCATCTGTTACAATTGGAATGGAATAAGCTGTACCATTTACTTTCAAAATTAGTTTGTTATTTTCGGTATAAACGGCGCAATCTATTGTAGCACCTGGAGATAAACTAATTTTTTTATCGTACCATCCCTCATAACCATCAATTGTTCCATTTCCATAAGCAAAAATATGCCAACCGTTATTTCCTCGAAAAACAATTCCAAGATCGGCGTTAAAACCACTTGTATTACTGAAATTGTAAAAAAATTCGGGAAAAACACCATGTGTACCATCATCGACACTATTGCTATATGCCCATGGTAAAGTAAGTGAACTGTTTGCTGCGATATAGTTTGCTCCTCGTGTTTTACGTCTCATTCTATAACCTGACATAATAAATCTCTCCTTTGAAAATTAAAAATAAAATTGAGTTTGTTTTTGCAATCAGTGCTTGGCCAATTTGTGATTACAGTTATTAAAAAGAGATTTAGGAGCAATTTGTAAACCAAAACACAAATATTTTTTTCTGCCGATTATGACAGTTCAATTACCGTTCACTCCATTTTGCTTGTGGGGAATGATTTTCCACTGTTATACTGAATTTGAACCTGTAAAATGAAAATCAAAATGAAAATCAAAAAGAAAATCAAAAAGGAGGCTTTCCTATGTGTAAAAAAATGATTGCGGCGAGTCTATTATCAGTGTTTCTGTTGACTATATCGCCTATGCAGCAGGCTTGGGCAGCGAATACGGTGCAGGTGACATTGCCTGGTTTTACTGTGACGCTGAATGGACAGAGTACCGGCAATGAGTACAGCAAATATCCGCTCATTGTCTATAAGGATATTACGTATTTTCCCATGACTTATTATGACTGCCGTTTGTTGGGTTTGAAAACCGACTGGACAGAGGAAACTGGTTTGGTCATTGACAAAAACGAAGATTATTTCTATGAATATCTGCGGGAAGTAAATAACAGCAAGAATGCCAAAAAGCAGATTGCTAAGATTGCCGATGAAAAAATCACCGTCAATGGCAAGGTTATTGACAATAGTAAAGAGGAATATCCGCTGCTGGTGTTCCGCGATATTACGTACTTTCCTCTCACCTGGCGGTTTGCCGCGGAGGAATTTGGCTGGAAGTATCACTTTGACCAGAAGGATGGGCTGGTGATTCAAAATGACAAGGTGAAGTTGGAGAATCCGGAGGAATGGGAGTTTCATAAATTTACGGGAGCTGGAACATTAGGCCGTGGCAGTAGTCTGCGAATTCAAGTATCAGTACCCGTCTCTGCGAATTACTTTGTCTTTGAAGATAAAACTCTAACAGTTCCCAGCACACATTTTCAACAGGCAAAAGAAATGTTGCAAAAATATAATGACGGAAAACTTTTTTCTAAGCAAGAACTTGAACAGCTGATAGGCTATGTATATGATCATGACTATGAAAATGAAACGGAATGGCGGGGACTTCAACATTTAAAATTGGCTGAATCGTTTACGGTCGAAGTGAGTGATATGTTAGAGGAAAGATGCAATTGGATTGATGCACGGATGGCGTATCAAATTTATAAAGAAGTAGGTACAAAAGAGGAGCTTGTTTATCAATATATCCTTCCCCCTTTGAATGGAGATATTGGGATTACTAACTGGGCGGATTACACATTTGCGACAAATTTTTGGCTGAATATTACACCGGGCACATATAAATTCCGCTTTGGCTTACCGGAATATTTTGAGTGTTATATGGATAGCAGTCAAGAGGTGAGCAAATTGAGGTTGGATGATATCTATTATTTCGAACCGATTCATAATTTTACTTATGAAATCACCAAAGCCTGATGTAGAGAGAAAGAAGGAAGGAAGGAAGAGGTTCTGTTCCTCTTCCTTTTCTTTTTCCTTTTATTGCACCAGCACTATATCGTGTTAGATAGTTCTCACGCCGATAAAGTATGGGGAGTTTGACATAGCGGTAACAAGAGTAGAAAAGGTAATTGTTGTCATGCCGTTGTTGGGAATCGTATCAGTTTCTATTACATCTACGTATGTCATTTTATCAATTGCTGGGTCATATTTTGCAAAACCGCCATTATAATTGACAAATGGGAATGCTTTGCCACCGCGGGAACCAATTATAATTCTGAACTTTCTGGCAACACCGGTGGTGTTTTTGATTGGGATGGTGATTTGGAACTGCTGACCAAAAGCGCCCTGCAAATAGCCAGTAGTACTTCCGCTTGGGTCGGTGATATAGGAACAATCGACACCATTGAAAGAATCGTTGTAGGTATCGGGAACAGCTGCTACATATTTAGATGCGATGGTGTACCCGACGCCGTCCGTATTAGTAGGTGACAGCTGTGGGAACTGGATGGTTGTGTAGAAACCAGCACCTTTTCCTCTTGCCCGTTTTTTGCTAAGGGGTTCAGCCGTTGCAAAGCTGTTAGCACTGCCGGAATTGGTAAAATAGGCCAAATCATATAAAGTAACACTGGCGGAGGTGCTTGTACCACTGCGGACAATATTGGCTCTTGCGACAATCCCGAAGTGATGGTTATTGCCAATCGTTCTCAAAAACAAGTTGGCAAATCCGCCTGCAGCTACAGTTACAGAAGTATTCTGACCGTTGTAATAGCTCTCCCAGGCATCGGCATCGGAATGCGTTTGAGTCGCATCATCAGTTAAACCATAGTTGGTTACCTTTACCTGTACGGCATAGCTATTGGGATTGTAAATTAAGATGCAGTTTTTGATGGATTGACCTGTCTGGTTGGAATGCCAGGTATAGATCTGCCCATTGCCGCTGACGGTTGCACAGTTCAGATATTTACCGTTGTCAGCCATGTGTTGAGAATACAATGCCTCAGGGTTGTTAGAATAAAAGAAATATTCATTCTTGTTAATGTAAACATTGCTCTCATTGCCCTGCAAGATCTGAGGGTTTCGAGATTTTGCTCCTTGATTTTTTAATAATGTAGGCATAGTGATTTCCTCCTAAAATTTATGAATTTGTTTTTGCGATCATTGCTTGGCCAATTTGTGATTACATCTAATATAAAGAGATTCAGGAGGCAATTTGTAAACCGAAATGCAAATATTTTTTCTGTTGAGTATGACAGTTCAATTACCGTTCACTCTATTTTGCTTGTGGGACATGATTTCCACTGCTATACTGAATTTAAAGTTATAAAACTAAAATAAGGAGGTTTTCCTATGTGCAAAAAAATGATTGCTGCAAGTCTATTGTCAGTATTTTTGCTGACGATGTTGCCCATACAGCAGGCTTGGGCAGCGAATACAGTGCAGGTAACATTGCCGGGCTTTACTGTGACGCTGAATGGACAGAGTACCAGCAATGAGTACAGCAAGTATCCGCTCATTGTCTATAAAGATATCACGTATTTTCCCATGACTTATTATGACTGCCGCTTGTTGGGCTTGAAAACCGACTGGACAGCGGAAACTGGTTTGGTCATTGATAAAAACGAGGATTATTTCTATGAATATATGCGGGAAGTAAATAACAGCAAGAATGCCAAAAAGCAGACTGCTAAAATTGCCGATGAAAAAATCACCGTCAATGGAAAGGTTATCGACAACAGCAAAGAGGAATATCCGTTGCTGGTGTTCCGTGATATCACCTATTTTCCCCTCACCTGGCGTTTTGCCGTGAATGAGTTTGGCTGGGACTATCACTTTGACCAGAAGGATGGCTTGGTGATAAAGAATGATAAGGTAAAGCTGGAGAATCCGGAGGAATGGACATATGTAGATGAAGATTATGGTGGAGGCATGGGAGAACGATTGCCGATTATGCTTAATGGGATACCTGATCATCAGGTGTTTTCCAAAAGAAACGACAAAGATGGCTGGTTGGGTCATCCAAATGTTGGTTTCTGTAATACAACGGGGCATGATCTATATATGGAAATATTTCCAGCCATAAAATTTTGTATTTATCGAAATATAGGTGCGCAGGAGGAATTGACATATTGGCGATTAACCCCTTCTTATCAAGGCAAACTATCTGCCTCTCATTATACAGATTATGAATGGAATATGAAATATTGGTTAAATGCGCCGAATGGTAATTATACAGTAAAATTGATAACTGCTCCACATTGCATATATCGTGATCTAATAAGTGAAGAAAGAGTACAAGGAGAATTGCATTATAGATATGATATTTCTAGCGGAAATATTTCTTTAACAAGCTAAAGCAGGGAAGGGATATTTTTACTCTAAATGTTCGTTCATGATGAAAATGTCCCTTCTTCTATTATGCTCTATATGCACAAACCACAACCGGCGCGTCACAGCCAGCAGGAATTACAGTAAAGAAGTTTACAGTTACGGATTCTCCAGCTGATAAATTATTAATTACCATTACATCACTAAATTTTCGTGCTCCAGAGTCACTAGTCCTATAATAAGATGCGCCATTTTTATTGATGATAGGATAAAAATGATTACCATTGCTTCCTAAAGCAATTTTGAAGTTTCCAGTTGAACCGGTGCTATTTTTTACTGTTAATTGCATATTCAATTGAATGCCAAAATCACCTACTAAAGGACCGGAAACAGATCCAGAAATAGTACGTAGATCTTGTCCGCCAAAACCGCTACCAGCACTTGCTAGAACACCATATTTATATCCAGGCTTTTTATTTGAATTGGTTACTTCTAAAGTAGGAGCGTACATATAAGTATACACTCCATTGCCAACACCTCTACGTCGATTTGTTCCTGGGCTTTGTTCTACGGCGAGGGCAGTTGCATTACTTTGATTTGCTGCATTGGCGTAGGCATAATCGCACAAAACAAGACTGGCATTAGCACCGCTGCTATCAACAATCGAAAAGTTTGCAATTATACCAAAACACTTACCAGTTGTAACTACTTGTTTTAATGTTGCTAACGATACGTATGCTTTTGGGGCAACTGTGTAAGTAATAGCTGTGCTGCCGGCAAAGAAGTTTTTCCATGCCACTACATCGCTATATGTTGTTCCGTTAGTCAAACCTCTATTACTAATCGTAATGGTGACGGTTTTGGTGCCAGCATTATATGCCAAAATATCTGAAGTAATTGTTTTGCCTGTTTGATTCTCATGCCATGTATAAATACGTCCAATACCTGTTACAGTTTCTTTTGCAAAATATTTTCCATCATCTGCTAGTTGAGCATAGCCTGTTTCTAATCTTTCTGGGGAATTGCAGTAAAATAAATTTCTACTTGTATTTGTTGTACAATATCCATCTGTTTTCAATTCAAGTTCAGATGCCGCAATAGTTTTAGGGGTTAAATCTGTACTTGGGGTTATAGTTGCTGTCATGGTAAAGCCCTCCTAAATTTGTATTTGCAATCATTGCTTGGCCAATTGGTGATTACATATAATATAAAGAGATTTAGGGGGCAATTTGTAAACCAAAATGAAAATATTTTTTCTGCCGACTATGACAGTTCAATTACCGTTCATTCCATTTTGCTTGTGGGACATGATTTCCACTGCTATACTGAATTTAAAGTTATAAAACTAAAATAAGGAGGTTTTCCTATGTGCAAAAAAATGATTGCTGCAAGTCTATTGTCAGTATTTTTGCTGACGATGTTGCCCATACAGCAGGCTTGGGCAGCGAATACAGTGCAGGTAACATTGCCGGGCTTTACTGTGACGCTGAATGGACAGAGTACCAGCAATGAGTACAGCAAGTATCCGCTCATTGTCTATAAAGATATCACGTATTTTCCCATGACTTATTATGACTGCCGCTTGTTGGGCTTGAAAACCGACTGGACAGCGGAAACTGGTTTGGTCATTGATAAAAACGAGGATTATTTCTATGAATATATGCGGGAAGTAAATAACAGCAAGAATGCCAAAAAGCAGACTGCTAAAATTGCCGATGAAAAAATCACCGTCAATGGAAAGGTTATCGACAACAGCAAAGAGGAATATCCGTTGCTGGTGTTCCGTGATATCACCTATTTTCCCCTCACCTGGCGTTTTGCCGTGAATGAGTTTGGCTGGGACTATCACTTTGACCAGAAGGATGGCTTGGTGATAAAGAATGATAAGGTAAAGCTGGAGAATCCAGAGGATGAAGGGTGGGAGAAACAACCACGCGGCACTGTAATGGGGGTGGGCGGAGGATATTATTCAATACAGAATAGTTGGATGAAAGATGAGGATAATCCCATTGTAGTGCGATTAGAGGAGCTTCAGACTACACAAGAGAACGAACTGAATCCAGGAGAAATTGAGTTCATAGAAATTTCCGCTTTGGTAAATGTTAAAAATTTATCTATGCAGTATGAGATATACAAGGCGATTGGACAACGTGAAGAATTGGTATATCGAAAACAGCTTCCTATTTTTCCTGGAAACTCTGAGATGGAATGTATGAATATGATCACAACCCCAATCTCTTATTGGAGCAAGCCCAATTTACAAAAAGGAAAATATATTTTGCGAATTGGAATAGATTTACCGGAAGTCATTTATTACTATGAATATTATAATGAGAAGCGTCATTTGCGGAGCCTTTCGGCGCCGTATCCGCTTGAATTGGCTGATTTTGCAGAACGCTGGCCTCGCACGGTGCTTGTCCAATAATCTCCATAGGAGGTATTGTTGTTTGAAGGAGGAATTGTTATGAAAAAAATATTATTTTCTTTGTTGTTTGGCATTTTTTGTATGGTTGGCGTACAGCCGGTATATGCTGCCGGACAGTTGCTGGCTTTTTTGCCGGAAGGACAGGACTGTTACTACTTGAACGGAACGCTGGTTACCACAGGAGAGCAGCAATGGCATACTTTCAATTATGCCGGTCATACGTACTTTCCCATCCGCATCATCAGTGAATTGTTCGGTTTTCAAGTACAATGGCAGCCAGATACTCAAACTATACGATTGTCAGATGAAGAGCGGGTGATTGTCCTGACAGTAGACAGCCATATTGCCATGGTAAATCAACAGGAGCAAGCGATTGATATAGCTCCCATCATACAGGAAGGTCGCTCTTTGATTCCTCTGCGTACCTTGGCACAGTTGACAGACTCGTATGTATTATACAAGGATGGTGTAATCTATTATGCAGAGACGCCCATTTCCAAGGCAGAACAGCAACAGGACTGGTTCCGGCAAATTTATACCGACTTACAGGCCAATCATTCCGCTCTCAGCACAGAGCCCTATAACATAATTTATGAGGATGGTGAGGCCATACCATTGGTATCGCTTTACAAAGACAATCAAGTCGAATATCTTTCCCAACAATTCCCCTATGGCATAGACAAGTTATTTTGGCGTACCAATCATCAAGAGTTGCATACTGTTTCTATTCCCAATCTAACGCAGGTTATTGGTATTTGGCAAGCGCAGGTCTATTATATCTCAAAGAATGAGAGCACAAACCAATATGATTTGTACCGTGCCAATTTGGATGGCACAGCCGCCCAACTGCTGCAGGCCTCCTTCTGTGAGGAAGGTCTAATCGTGCGCGATAAACGAAACCGTTTCTATATTGAGGATGGAAAAACGTATTTACGGATACAAAAGATATCTACTGATTGGGGAAGCAGCTCCACCGTTTATCTATATCAACTTACCGAAAAAGCTTTATTACCAGTGGCCAGGTTAGCTTCTGAAGATAGAAATACCTATGTCATTGTAGGGGAGTGGTGTTTTTCTGTTGAATATGATGCCGGTATAGATTATCTGCTTGCACAGCAGTGCAGCACAGAAACCGCTAAAAGAATCTACCTGCCCTTTGTAGAAATTATCTCTCTGCAAAAAGAGCAGCAGGCAGTTCAAGTTACAGGAATTGTCCATGATACGGAGCAGATTACAACTCGGACCTATTCCTGTGAGGAGCTTTTGGCGTTGGCACAGGAATGATAAACAGAAAGAGAGGTTATTGTGAAAAATAGTATTTATTGGTAAGGCGCATTTAGGTTTTGTGAGTTGGTTTTTCTTTTTATATATTATTGATGCAACATGGGGTTACTTTTTGAATATGCTGATAGAAAGCAGAATATTCTGAGGAGGAACCGAATCATGTCGCTGAGTAGAATTGCGTTAAACCAACAACAAATTGAAGCAATTAACTGGAGAAACCTGCAATCTCTGCGGACGGGGCTGAGCGATTTAATTTGCGAGCCGATGGAGGTTACTTCAGAGCAGCTCCAAAAAATGATATACAGCGAGGGCTTTCCCGAGGAGGCACGTTTTGACGAGCAGGGCAATTTGTATGAGGAGAATTTCTATGTTTCTCTGCAGCGGCGTATGGAAACTGCTATTGCTTCAGAGAGCATTGCTGTGCGGTGTGGTGTGGTGATAGACAATAGTTTTTTGCGTTCTTTTCCCACGATGGCCGGAAGCTACCGAAAGGAACAAATTGGGGAAATTGATAGGTTTGCGGTAACGATGCTGAAGCTAGGCGAGCCGGTGTTGGTATATGGGCAGGATGAAAGCGGACTTTGGTCCTTTGTGCGCAGCAGGCAGGCTATCGGGTGGATGCTGTCTGAGCGGATTGCCTGGGAAACAGATTTTTTCCGGTGGCGGCAATATTGCACCAACAGGATGCAGGCTGTTGTAACAGACAGCTGTTTCACATTGGACTATACTGACTTTGACGGTATTTCGCAATCCAAAAATCTATTCATGGGTACTTGTCTGGCTCTTTATGATACCACGCGGGACACGTTTTTGGTGGGTTTGCCTGTAAAAGACCGGCGGGGAAATTTGGCAAATATACAGTTGGTTTTGCGGCGAAATGGCAGTTTGGTTCCGGGAAATTTACCGTTGTCTGCACAAAACATTATCAGCCAGGCAAAAAAAATGCTGGGTGAGCCTTATGGATGGGGCGGAACTGGTTATCACAGAGATTGTACCTCACTGGTAGGTGATGTGTTTTCAACTTTTGGATTGCAGTTTCCGCGCAACAGTACACAGCAGCTGCAAATGTTTGGTGTGGAGCGATTGCCAGTGAAACGTGAACAGCGCTATCAGTTTATTTCGGCGTTGATGCCGGGGGCAGTACTTTATTTCCCGGGGCATGCAATGCTTTATTTGGGCCGCAGAGGTCAGGAGTTGGAAATTTTACATAGTGTGTATGCGTTGGGGTTGCCGGCGGCAGACAGGATCATTCCGCACAAATTACGGCGGGTGATAACGAGTAGTCTGCGGCAGCAGAGAGTCAATGGAGAATGTTTATTGGATGCGCTTACAGCTTGCTGGGCTCCGGAACATCAGAAGCAACAGTTATAGAGCAGAAAAACAATTGTGCTTCTGGAAAAAAGGCAACTGGACGCACGGTTTTTATGGGGCGCTTGCAGTTTTGACTATCTGATGTGTGTGCTTTGCGGAAAGTTTACGGTTGACAATTGCATGGTATTTGTCTATAATAAAGGATAATTTCATATCAAAATGACTGTGATAAGGAAGAGTAGTGAGCTGAAAGCATACAGAGAGCCGTTGGATGGTGTGAAACGGTTGCGGCAGGTTGATGAACTGGCCTTGGAGTTGTCAGGCTGAAGGGTGTATTGGGTAGTAGGTCTGACCGGAATCTCGCCGTTATGAGGATCAAGTGGGTGTCGGCTGTGTAGGCAGTTGCGCCAAATAGAGTGGTACCGCGGAATCATGTCCTTTTTCGTCTCTGGCAACAGGGTCGGGAAGGGCTTTTTTATTGCAGTAAGATGTAGATATAGAGGAAAGCTACGCTGCAGGTTTATCGACTCTGCAAAAACAAACGCAGGATCTTTTATACAGAAACTTTGCATGAAATTGAATTAGGAGGAAGAGAAACGATGGAAGGATATCAGAAGTACAAAAAATCATATTTTATGCCGCCAGAGTCTTGCTATGACTGGGTAAAAAAAGATGCAATTGACAAAGCGCCGGCTTGGTGCAGCGTGGATTTGCGTGATGGCAATCAGGCATTGATTGAGCCGATGAGCTTAGATGAAAAGCTGGAATTTTTCCAACTGCTGCTGGAAGTAGGTTTTAAAGAAATCGAAGTAGGATTTCCTGCCGCTTCGGAGACAGAGTATCAGTTTTTGCGTACTTTGATAGAGCGGAATATGATTCCCGATGATGTAACCATTCAGGTGCTGACGCAGGCCAGAGAGCATATTATTCGCAAAACCTTTGAGGCGATTGACGGTGCGCCTCATGCGGTGGTGCACATGTACAATTCTACGTCGGTAAACCAGCGGGAGCAGGTGTTCCGCAAGAGCAAGGAGCAGATCAAGCAGATTGCCATAGAGGGTGCGACGCTGTTAAATGAGCTGGCAAAAGAAGTACATGGCGACATTACCTTTGAATACAGTCCGGAAAGCTTCACAGGTACGGAGATGGAGTATGCTCTGGAAGTGTGCAACGCAGTGCTGGATATCTGGCAGCCGCGTCCAGAACGCAAAATTATTATTAATTTGCCGGCGACTATTGAAACTTCGCTGCCTCATGTCTATGCCAGTCAAATTGAATATATGCACAAAAATTTGAAATACAGAGAAAATGTGATTATTTCGCTGCACCCCCATAATGACCGCGGCTGCGGTGTAGCCGATGGAGAACTGGGTTTATTAGCCGGAGCAGACCGTATTGAAGGAACTTTGTTCGGCAATGGGGAACGCACTGGAAATGTGGACATTATCACATTGGCGATGAATATGTTTGCCCATGGTGTGGACCCTGAATTAAATTTCCACGATATGGCGCATATCAGTGAAACCTATGAACGATTGACTCGTATGCAGGTACATCCGAGACAGCCGTACGGCGGCGCTTTGGTGTTTACCGCATTCTCAGGCTCTCATCAGGATGCGATTGCCAAGGGGATGAATTGGCGGCAGGAGAAACATCTCGACACATGGTCTGTACCATATTTGCCTATTGACCCGCAAGATGTGGGCCGCACCTATGATTCTGATGTAATCCGTATCAACAGCCAGTCCGGTAAGGGCGGTGTAAGCTATATTTTGAAACAGAGCTATGGAATTACCCTGCCGGATAAGATGAAAGAGGAATTCGGTTATGCAGTCAAGGATGTGTCTGACAAAGAGCATAAGGAATTGACACCGGAATGGATTTATTCTATTTTGGAAGAGAAGTATATTCATGTTGCAGAGCATTTCAAGGTAAATGAATTCCATTTCCGTCAAAAACCCGACGGCGGAATTGCGGCAACTGTCACAATGACGTTGAAAGGGGATACCAAGACGATTGAGGCAGAGGGGAACGGCCGCTTAGATGCGGTGAGCAAAGCGCTGAAAGTAGGATTAGGTTTTTCTTATGAATTGACGGATTATAAGGAACATTCTTTATCCAGAGGGTCTTCTTCAAAAGCAATGTCATATGTGGCCATTACCCAGAAGGGCAAAATGGTTTGGGGGATTGGGATTGACGAGGATATCATTGAGTCTTCGATAGAAGCGCTGTGCGCGGCAATCAATCGGTTAGATTTCTGGAAAGAATAAACTGTACACAAAAAATTGTATAAAAATTTTTTAAATGGGATGCACAAAAGATGTGTATCCCATTTTTCTATAGAAGCTGGATTTTTAGTGCCAGTATGATTTTTGATGTTGATATTTGGAATGGTTTTATCTCGTGTAAAAGAGCGGTTTTCTTTCAAATATAGAAGTATTTTTTGCATGAGAAAAAACAAAAAATTTTTATAAATGATTCGCAACTTTTCCGGTGCAGAATGCATCTACAAGGGTAGCGGTATTTTTAAAATTTCTTTTGCTGTTTCCCGAACGGGAAGAACGGGTTTCCCGTGTGAAGGGAGACATGAGATGGCTGTGACAGTGTAGGAAAAGGCGGGAAAGAGATTGGCCGGGTTTGTTGTAGATGCGAGAAGGACTGTTTCATATGTTTCATCAGTTTCATTTCAGGGGCAAAAGGATTTGCCGGTGGTTGATGAATCCATCCCCGTTGCGGGTGTGGTCGTTTCTGTGGTTGTGGCAAACTTTGAAGCTGTTGCCACCATAAAGGTGTGGCTGTGCCAGCAGGGAGACAGGTAAACTGGTAGTTTTCTTTGACCATAGGAAATAAACGGGCCTGTTGTAAAAGCTCGCACCAGGTGAGGGGTTCTGCATCGCATTGGCAGGCGGCGCCGCTTTTGGCATACCGTAGAAATTGCTGCATAGACATACGAGCATCCTGCAATGTCCAGCGGGAGCAATTGGCGGTATGAGGCTGGTTGCTGAATGGAAGCTGTGGTAACGGCAGGACCTCTATCTCGCAGTTTTCTTTTTGAATCACGGCCAACAGTTTTTCACTTCCGGTGGGATCAGGATTCAGCAACACAGCTTGCAAACCATCTATTTTCTGATAAATACTGTGCTCTAAACAGTTAAGCCACAAGCCGTACTGACAGGCAAATCCCTGCTTGCTGCTGTGATAGTACAAACAGGCAGCGGGGCTTTGCGCCAGATTCAGCAGAAAATCCAGTTCGCTTTGGTCATAGGCAGTGGTAGCATAACGGCAGATTGCCTGACGAACTGCAAAATGGTGTGTTTGCTCCAAAACATATTCATGACTCAGCAATTCTAACAGGTATTGGTGTTGACCTGTGGTGAGAGACATAACAAGCACCTCTTTCTAAGAGAATAATAAGTTTATACTGATACTGTATGCAGGAAAGGGCGGCGAGGTGAAGTTTTACAAAAAGAAAATTTTCCAGCAAATGAGGGTTGGTAAATTAAGCCGTGCGTGTTATAATAAGAAACAGTTTTAAATGGACAGAAGAGAGGAGCAGAAGAAAATTATGAAAAAATTGATTAGTTTGTTGTTGGCGGGTGCTATGGTATTTTTATCCTGCGTACCGGCAACAGCAGCGACGAATACATTGACTATGACAAGTTCCACACCCATTACATCGGGTGCAATCCTTAAAAACTATACGTGGGATATTGCAGATGGAAACGTAAAGGCTTCCGTGCTGGAAATTGATTTGAATGATCCATATGTGCAGTTGGAAGTGGTACCGGGAAAAGGAAAGTTTACACAGCGTGCTACCGTATCCAACATGGCGAATCGTACAGACGCGATTGCTATGGTAAACGGAGATTATTACAATATGAAAGCGGAAGGCGCACCTATCGGAACAACTGTGATAGATGGGGAGCTGGTATCATCGCAATCCTATTTGATCGGCGTATATTGCTTGGGGATTACAAGTGACCGTACAGCATTTGTAGATGAGTTTTCTTTTAGCGGCAGCGTGATAGCTGCCAATGGAGAAAAGCGTAATCTTTCTGGTTTGAATAAAACCTTTTATTGGGAAGAAACCACAGGCTTGCACAGTCATATTGGTCGGCTGCATCTATACAGCGATTTGTGGGGTGGCAGCAAACGGGGCATGGATTCTTATGTTGGGACACCGGCAGAAGTTATGGTAAAGGATAACCAGGTAACAGCAGTAGCTTTTGACGGCGGTTTTGATTCGGCAGTTCCAGAAGGCTGCTATATTTTGCACGGTGACGGCGGCGCTGCTGATTATCTGCGTGAAAATATGAAAGTAGGGGATATCATTCAAATCAATTATTCCTACAAGCCGGAAAAAGACTGGCAAATGGTAATTGGTGGTCATGCATTGCTGGTAGATAATGGACAAACAGTACCTTATACCAAGGATTTGTCAGCGTTAGGCGGTGTACGGGCGCGCACTGCGGCGGGAATTTCGAAAGACGGCAAGACGGTTTATATTATCGCCGTGGAAGGGCGCACATCGGAAAGCAAAGGTATTACACTGGGAAATTTGTCACTTCTGATGACAAAGCTGGGTGTTTGGAAAGCAGTGAATCTGGATGGCGGCGGCTCTACGACTATGGTGTATCGGCCGCTGGCAGAAACAGAGCGCAAACGGATTATCAATCCAGAGAGAAATGGCGCAGAGCGCAGTGTAGTAGAGGGTCTGGGTGTATTCTCCAATGCACCGGAAGGAATGGTAAAAGGAATTTTCATCAATGGACCAAAGACATTGCTGATCGGCGAGACAGGTGAATATACCTTTAAGGCATATGACCAATACTACAATCCGGTGAAAGATACCAGCGTCATTGAGCTGACAGAAGAAGCTGGCTTTGGCAAAATAAACGGCAATAAATTTACGGCTGAACAGGCTGGCACCACTACATTGACGGCTGTAAATGGAAGCAGCAAAAATACCTTGGATGTCAATATTATTGGTAAAGAAGGGCTTAGCGCGTTAAAATTGAACATTGACCAGAAAAATTATGCAGATGGCAGCACACACCAGCTGAGCGCGAAAGCAACGCTTACGGATGGAACGGCCAAAGATGTACACGCCAGTGCATTGCAATGGAGCCTGGAAGGGTTTGATGGTACCATTGACAGCAATGGTAAACTCACCATTGGTTCTTTAGGCGATACCAAAGAGGGAATTGTAAAAGCATCCTATGATGGATTTGAAGCTACACTGAAATTGAAATTTGTAGAAGACAAGAAGATACAGCTTACAATAGACAGTAAGACGTTATTGAAAAACGGTCAGACACAAGCAATGGACGTAGCACCTACTATTGTCAACGACAGGACTATGGTGCCAGTGCGTTTTATTGCGGAAGCTTTTGAAGGGACAGTAGATTGGAATGCAGAGAATCAGACGGCATACATTGTTTATAACGATAATATGGTAGAGATCGCTATTGATGCAGATATCATACATGTAAACGGAGAAGCGGTAACCATTGATACGCCGTCACAGTTACTGGACGGCAGAACTATGATTCCACTGCGTGCAGTAGCAGAAGGATTGGGGCTGTCCGTAAACTTTGATAATGCAACGCGCACCATCACCATTACAGAAAACTAAACAAACACGGGAGGGTCAAGATGTCAGGTTCTATAGACTATATCATCGCCGCATTTTTTGCCGCTTTTTTGGGATTAAAATATGTACGTACCAAAGCAACCGGTCATTTGTGGTTTTTGTTGCCGATTTTATTGGTTGTCGGGTTAAACCAGGGCTGGGGCTCGATTCTGCAGGGTACGCCCTATGGGGAAGCGTTTTTCGTGTGTTATCGTTTGTTGACTCTGGCATCCTGCCTGTTGGCGGTATATATGTATTATCGTGATTATCATAAACGGGAAGCAGAAGCGATTGCAGCCAATAAGAAAAAACGCGGACAGGAAATGCCATCCCAGACAAAAATGAAAAAAAGAAAGTAATAAAAGTAAAAAAGGGCTTGACCTACGCCCTGAATCGTGATATTATAACAAAGTCGTCAAGACAAGCGGGCGTGGCGGAATTGGCAGACGCGCTAGATTCAGGTTCTAGTGGGAGCAATCTCGTGGAGGTTCAAGTCCTCTCGCCCGCATTTTTTATTGTCCATAATAGATGTCATAGGCGCAAAGCCAGTTATATCGTAGGTTTGAGAGCATTTTGATAAATTCAGAATGCTCTTTTTTATTTTCAGAGAAGGAGAAATGAATATAGCGGAGTTTGATTGGATAGGGTTTTATTGATATAATGTGTAGAGGGAGAGCCAGGGAATTTCGGTGGTTCTCCAAAAAGCAGATGAAATGGGCGGGGAATGAATATGAAAATTAAAAAATATTTAGCACCTATTGCGATGTGGCTTATATTTGAAGTGATTGCCGTAGTTTTATGGCTTGCGCTAGATAATTTATTCTATCTTTTTAATTTTTCCTATATTGGCACAGCGATAGCCCTGGGGTTAATTTTATATACACAAAAGAAAAAATATGCCCGGAATATCGTGCAGTTTGCGGTTGGCCTGTATATGCTTGTGTATTTAGGTTTTCTTTGCAGGGAAAATATGCAGATAGAAGGATTTTGGTATTATTTGTTTCTCGGAGTATTTGAAGCGGCAACAATTCACTATGTCGTTGCCAAAATATTTGGTCCGTTGTTGTTTGGGCGTGGATGGTGCGGCTATGCCTGCTGGACAGCGATGGTTTTAGATTTGTTACCATTCAAAACACCTGCCGCTGCCCGTAAACGGTGGGGCTTTGTTCGATATATTGTTTTTGCTGTTTCACTTGTATTTGTTGGATTCCTCTTTCTTTTCCAAGTTCCGAATAAGGAGAATATTATGTGGTGGAGTTTTATCGTTGGTAATATTCTTTACTACGCCGTCGGTATTATGCTGGCCTTCAAATGCAAGGACAACAGGGCTTTTTGTAAATATGTCTGCCCTGTTACGATATTTTTGAAGCCCATGAGCTATTTTTCGCTTTTTCGGATTCGGGTTGATGAAGATAAGTGTGTTTCCTGTGGAAAGTGTAAAAGGGTATGTCCTATGAATGTAGAAGTTCCGAGCAATTCTCGAAAGAAAAGAAATGCAACAGAATGTATTTTGTGTATGAGATGTGTAGAGGAATGTCCAAAGGGTGCATTGAAACTATAGAACTAGGACAAGGACGGGTAGGAATGAAAAGGGCCTTCTGTTTTTGTCGATTATAGCAAAAAAGAAAGAAACGGTTTGTTCACTATGATATGCCTCTTGTCAAGTAGTAAATATTAAAAATCGAGTGCAGATGGTGCCTACAGTTCATTTTGAAGTGTAGGCATTTTTCTATACACACCATTTCTCTTTATATTTTAGAAGCTATTTCTGTTGTTTACTGAAGAGGTATCATGTCACTAGGCGATAAACCGTTTCTTTTGTTATAAGATGAGTTCTAACAGTAAACCGGATACGGCTGCGGCGAAAAAGGTGCAGATGATGGCCAAAAGTGTACGAGAATTGCGTTTTTGTAATAAAATCAGGTAGCTGAAGCCTGCAGAGGAACATAATCCTGCAGTAACAGAGCCAAAGGAGAGACTGCCTTGCAGAAAGAGCGACACCAATAAGATAGAAGTGCCGCATCCCGGAATCAATCCTACAATAGCAGCCAACACAGGTTGCCAGATGCTGTGCGATAAAAGTAATGCGCCGATACGCTCTGCTCCCAGCCATGCAGTGATGCTATTGATAATCAGCATTGTGACAAAAAGATAGATAGTGATATAGGCAGTATGCTGTAGGACATGAAAAAAAGAGAAGTGCTCTGTTTTCTCATGATGACATTCTTCTGTGAGCAATACAGGCTGTAAAACAGGATAACGACGATAACGAAGCCAGGTAACAAACCAAAGGCAGTAACCCCAAAACAGGGCGATTCCTATTTTGCAGAGTAGAAGCTGTAAAACGGTAGTAAAGTGTTCGGGATGGGCTAACAAAATAGGTAAGGCCTCATCAGAGGTAGCCAGAAAAACGGCAACCAAAGCACCGCCGCTGATACGTTTATAATTAAATAGAGTCGCTGCGGCGGCAGAAAAGCCACATTGGGGCACGCAACCGGCAATGGCACCCAGCAATGGTCCCACAGGACCGGTAAGTAGATGGGCACTTTGGGATAAATCCCATCGATGCTCTAACACTTCCAATAATATATAAACCAAAAGCAGCAGGGGAAAGATTGCCAGAGTATCCAGAAAGGTATCGAGAAAAATGGGCAAGAAATGACTCACAGTAAAACATCCTTTCGTCAAGATTATGTTCTATTATACACTTTTCACAAGCGATGTCCAACTATTTTTGGAAAAAACAACCAAAAATATTCTTTTGTAAGACAATGAATGGGTTGGATAAAAAGAAATCGTAAAAATATTTTGTCTAAGAGTAAATTTCATACTAAACAAGCAAGCCGATTGATGGTATAATAAAAAAATATCTAGTGTGTATTTACATAAGCTGGTACGACAAACCGGCAGATTCTATATTAGGAGGATATGTCAGTGAATGAGCAAATGCTGAAAGAACAGGCAAAGGAAATCAGAAAAGACATTGTAACGATGATCGGACAGGCAAAATCAGGGCATCCCGGCGGTTCTCTGTCGGCTACTGAAATTGTAACCTACCTTTACTTTGAGGAGTTGAGAATTGATCCGACGAATCCCAAGTGGGACGATAGAGATAGGTTTATCTTATCGAAGGGGCATGCGGCTCCTGTGCTATATGCAGCGTTAGCTCGCAGAGGATTTTTCCCGACGGAAGAATTATCTACTTTGCGAAAAATCGGCTCTCACTTACAAGGGCATCCCGACATGAAAAAGGTGCCTGGTGTCGATATGTCTACAGGCTCTTTGGGAACGGGATTCTCTGCTGCAACAGGGATTGCAATGGCTTGCAAGTTGGATAAAAAAGAGAATTATGTGTATACACTTTTGGGCGATGGAGAAATACAGGAAGGTCAAGTATGGGAAGCAGCTATGTCTGCTGCCCATTATAAATTGGATAATTTGATTGCCTTTTTGGATAACAACGGTTTACAGATAGATGGCAATATTGATGATGTATTATCACCAAATCCAATTGACGCCAAATTTGCTGCCTTTGGATGGCATGTGTTGGTGATTGACGGTCATGATTTTAAACAGATTGCTGACGCTGTGGCTGCGGCAAAGGCAGAAAAGGGCCGGCCAACAATGATTGTGGCGAAAACGGTAAAAGGCAAAGGGGTATCTTATATGGAAAATCAGGCCGGATGGCATGGCAGTGCGCCAAATGAAGGACAGGTTGCACAGGCTATGGCGGAGCTGAATTAGAGGAGGAACGGAGAAATGGCGAATATTGCAACAAGGGATGCTTATGGCCAGGCTTTGGCTGAGTTGGGCGCAATAAATGATAAGGTTGTCGTACTGGATGCCGATCTGTCCAAATCTACGAAAACCAATGACTTCAAAAAATTATTTCCAGAACGATTTTTTAATATTGGGATTGCTGAGCAGAACTTGATGGGAACAGCGGCAGGGTTTGCTGCGACAAGTAAAATTCCTTTTGCCAGCAGCTTTGCGGTGTTTGCAGTGGGCCGGGCTTACGACCAGATACGCAATTCCATTGCATATCCTCGATTAAATGTAAAAATTGCTGCTACCCATGCTGGTTTGACAGTAGGGGAGGACGGTGGCTCTCATCAGATGTTGGAGGATATTGCTCTGATGCGTGCTGTGCCGAACATGACTGTCATTGTACCTGCCGATGGTGTGGAAACGAGGCAGGCTGTGCTTGCTGCCGCTGCTTATGATGGACCGGTTTATATTCGTTTGGGTCGACCAAAGGTACCAGTACTTTTTGGGGAAGATTACGAATTTGAGATTGGGAAAGGCGTTGTGCTACGTGATGGCAGTGACGTGACGTTGGTAGCCACCGGTATTATGGTCAGCAAAGCAGTGGAAGCTGCAGAAGCGTTGGCTACTGAGGGAGTAACCGCCGCTGTGGTGAACATTAGCACAATTAAGCCTTTAGATGATGCAGTGCTTGTTGCAATGGCACAGAAAACCGGCGCAGTGGTTACTTGTGAAGAGCATAACATTTATGGTGGTTTGGGCAGTGCAGTTGCTGAAGTATTGGTGGAAAATTGTCCGGTGCCTATGGCGCGTGTGGGTGTGGAGGATAGCTTTGGCGAATCAGGTTTGCCAGATCAGCTGCTGGAAAAATACGGACTCACTGTAGAAAATATTGTAAAGAAAGCAAAAGCTGTGATAGCAAGAAAATAATATCTTAAATAAACAGAAGGGACTTCTAAAGAAATGGAGGTCCCTTTTCTGCTGTTCGGGGCGGGAAGATTCTCCGAAAAGGATACAAAAATATTTTGATGCTGATAAAAAGTTGAAAAAAATATTTTACAGGTGTATGAAAGTATGTGCGGTAGATTTTCTTACTAAAATAATGTATACTATAGAATATATTAATAAATTCTAAATATTTAATAGGAGTGAGTGTTATGGAAGGATTTCAGCAAGCAGCGGCGGAACAACAAGACGGAAACATTCGTTTATCTTGGCATGGTGAAAACTTAGGAGAAGTAAAAATTTATCGGGCGGAGGATCCGGATTTTCAAGAAACGGCAGATACGTTGCTGGGAAGCACGAATGAGGAAAACTATATAGTACCGGTGGTAGCAGGGACAAGGCCGTATTTTTTACTGGTAGGGGAGAATGGAGCCCGCATTCGCATAGCAGAGAGGGTAATACAAATGGAAGGGCTGGTTAATTTCCGTGACTTAGGCGGATATTTGACAATTGACGGACGGCGTACCAAATGGGGAAAATTATTGCGGTCTGCCGCCCATGATAATATCAGTGACCATGATGTGGCCTTTTTGCAGAAGATTGGATTGAAAACGGTGGTAGATTATCGCTCCAGTTATGAAGTAAATGGGCATCCTGATAGACAAATTGCTGGCGTTACTTATCAGGCACTGCGTCCCTTTGAGGATAGCAATGCCACGAATATTTTGGACTTGGCGCAGTTTGAGCATACATCTGTAGAGGAAGCTATTCGTATGCTGACTACGATTAATCGCACGTTAGCCGGCCACCCTCATTGCAATGAAGTGTATCGACAGTTGGTGCTGATTGCTCTGGAGCAGGAGCAGGTACCAGTAGTGCAGCATTGTACTGCAGGGAAAGACCGTGTAGGTGTGGGAGCAGCTACTTTATTGATGGCATTGGGTGTACCTAGAGACGTGATCATGCAGGATTATTTACTGAGTAATTATAATAGATTGTCGGTGAATAAGTTGACAGAGGGTGCAGCAGGAGAGAAAATAGAAATTCCGCCAGAACAATTGAAACTGTTCGAGGCATTGACAAAAGTGCATGAAGAGTATTTAGCTGCATTTTTTGATGAAGTGGATACCCATTGGGGCGGCACAGAAGGATATCTGAAAAATGCATTAGGCTTAACAGATGAACAATTGGCAAAAATGCGGGAATTATATTTGGAGCAGATGTAGTTTTTTGTACATCTTTAACAGCTTTTTTATAGCAGAAACAGACAGGGTGAGACAGAATCTTCCCCTGTTTTTTTATGGAAGGATGAGGAGACAAGATTTAAAAATGCAATGCGTTTTGGTGTGGCAAGCAGATGGCAAGACTGTCTGTCATGATAAGTTATATTGTAATACCTACGGCATCCTATTAACAATATAGTTTATCTTGAGTTTCCATAAAAATCAAAAGCACTCAGCTAGCAACGCCTTGAAATGTCAGCATTTTAGACGCTTTGTGAAATGTTAGACGATTATGCCTCGAAACCCGCATGAATATAGGGGTTTCAGAAAAAATACGGAAACTCAAGAGTTTATTCCTTGACAATTTCTATTAATAGTTTTATAGTAATATACTAAATAAATTTGTTTGGAGGATTTATGGATAAGATTATCTGGATCAAAAATCCAACTTTTGACTCTTTAACTACGTTAAAACCTAACCGAAAGACAAGAGATGAATTTGAAACATCACTAAATGAACATTTTCACACTACTATTATTAGTCATTCATCATATTGTTGTTTTAAATATCAAGATTTAATGATAAAGATCAAATATGGAAATCAAAATATTTTTGTTTCTTTTTTGAAAGATGGTGTCCCAACAAGATCTTCAAAATTTGATATATTAGAAGGGGAAATTTATTTACTTTGGGGACTTTCTGCCCAAGATATTGAGTCTAAAAATAGTATTAATTTTGTGAAATATATACTTGCACTATTTAGATTAAATAATGAAGAATAGAGTATTATCACATAGATATATTTAACTCTTAAATAAAGAAAGGAATGTTTTTTGAAATGAAAAAAATTCTTCCATTGATTATTTTATCTCTATTTATGGCTAATTTATTTCCAATAGCAGCATTTGCTGATGTTTCTAGTCAACCCAGTGTTAATAATGAAAACGAACCTTCAATTATTTATTTAGCACAACCGACAGACGATGAAGATGTGTTCCGATTAGTTGCGACTGATGCTAGAACCCGTTCCATAATCGATCCTAATGCAGGACGTATTGAAGTTGTATGGATGCCTACAAATAGATCTGTAGCTATCTCTATTACATTTTTTGACCATCCAGGAGCAAAAATTGATGGTAAAGTTTATTGGTATACAGAATCTGGTAAGCAAGAAGATGTAAGTACTTTTGAGACTTATTCTGGCGATATTGCAGTAGTAGTCGATTGTCCATTCACTCATACAAATGAATTATGCACTGCTGAAGTAATAGGTGTTGCGCACGATTGGACATTGGGTATCGGTGCCTTTTCCCATTCAATTAACTTTTATATGTAATTAAATAATATTGTTTAGTATATTTTTGTGTAACATACTCTATTCTATTTTATGCCATGTACTAAGCAATATTTTTTTATTGTAATTCCTAGTAAAATATGCTATATTGCTTATGGTAATTCTGCCAATGTTCCGGTTCACAAAGGTTGGGAAATTTCATCTTGAAAGCAAAGGAGTGCTGTAAATGAAGAAAGTAGTTGCAGTATTATTGACAGTCATGCTATTGTTGACTGGATGCGGTGGGAATCCCTCCGCAGATGCCATAGAGAAATATGGCAGCGATATATTGAAGGTGTATAATGTAGGGGAATATATCGGTGAAGATGTTATTTCCAATTTTGAGAAAGAATTTGGTGTAAAAGTAATATACGAAGTATTTGATTCTAATGAAATGATGTATACCAAGCTGCAGGCCGGTGACAGTTATGATATTTTAGTGCCCTCTGATTATATGATTGAGCGGTTGATCAAAGAAAATGCATTGCAGGAGTTGGATTTGGAGTTGATTCCTAATATCAGCAATTTGGCTGAACAGGTGCGCAATATGCCTTATGACCCGGAAAATACATACTCTGTGCCGTATTTCTGGGGCAGTGTAGGGATTGTGTATAACAAAAACAATGTGGATCAGGCAGATTTGGAAGCAGAAGGCTGGAATATTCTAAAAGATACAAAATATGCTGGAAAAATCTATATGTATGATTCGGAGCGGGATGCGTTTATGGTAGCCTTTAAAGCATTAGGCTACTCTATGAATACACAGAATGAGGATGAAATTCAAGCAGCGTATCAGTGGCTGATGGAACAACGTCAAACGATGGATCCGATTTATGTGATTGATGAAGTAATTGACGGCATGATGAACGGCAATAAAGATATGGCAGTAGTGTATAGTGGTGATGCTGCTACTATTTTAAGCGAAAATGAAGATATGGGATTCTTTATGCCAACGGAAGGCACCAATATGTGGAGTGATTGTATGGTGATTCCGGCCAATGCAGAAAATCCAAAACTGGCTCACGAGTTTATCAACTATATCCTTTCTTATGACGCATCTTTGGATAACAGTGAAACAGTAGGATATGCGTCTTCTAACCAAGAGGTATTGGATGAGCTCAGTGGAGAAGGTGGATTGTTTGAAGGAAATGAGGCCTATTTGCCTCGTGACGGTTACGACAAAGACGAGGTATTTAACGACAATCAGGTGCTGAAAGAACGGCTCACAGAGCTGTGGATTAAAGTTAAGGCTGGTGAACAGTCGTAAAAGTTTATATATAGTGTGAAAAAGGTATATCAAAAAGAAAAAGATTTTTCTTTTGCTGGGCGGAATTCAGTAGAAAGAACCGGGATGTATGATTAAAGCCAGAGCGAGAGATACTACAAAATAGGCCTGTCATGAATGATTTGTGTGATAGATACAGCATCCAGACATGGTTTTGGAAATGGGTTGTTGTAAAAGAAAATTTTGCGACAACCCATTTTATATAAGCTTGAGAAGGATTGAGACATGATGCCTGTTGGGGGTGAAAAAATGGAGAAAAAATTTTTCCGAAGTTGTTTATGGCTGATCACTTATGCGGTAGCGTTAGTACTGCTTGTAAATAAAATTGATTTGCTTGCGAGTGGTGCGGCTGTACTGTTACGTTTGTTGAAACCCTTTTTTATTGGATTTGCGATTGCTTTTGTGCTAAATATTCCTTATGAAGCAATTCATCGCGCGCTATGCAAATATCAGAGCCGTTTTTTGCAAAAATTTTGCAAGCCTATTGCGATTATAGGCGCTTATGCGTTAAGTGTAGGAATTTTAGGCGGTGTGATAGCCATTGTGATACCAGAACTGGTGCGCAGTGTCAATTTGCTAATCAGCAACAGCGACGTGTATGTGAAAAATATACAATCTTTTTTGCAATGGCTGGAACGTTTTCCTCTGCCTAAGTTCACAGAATTGGATTTCAATCAAATTCTGATTGGTTTGGAAAAGGAGTTAAAAACATTGATGGAGCAGACAATCAATGCGATGTCTGTATTATTTCCGCAGATTTTTAATGTGACTACCAACATTATTCAGGGTTTAGCCAATGTATTTATTGGATTGATTGTATCTGTGTATTTGTTATCCAGCAAAGAAATATTATGCCGTCAAACGCGTCGTATCGTTTACGCTTGTTTGCCAAAGCGCTGGGCCGATGACTGTGTGGACATCGCGCGGCTTATTAGCCAATGCTTCAGCAATTTTATCAGCGGTCAATTGCTGGAGGCGTGCATATTAGGATTTTTATGTTTTATCGGTATGAGTATTTTCCGTTTTGAGTATGCTTTTCTGATTAGTTTGTTGGTGGGCGTATCTGCAATTGTACCAGTGGTAGGTGCCTTTATTGGGACAGTACCGTCTGCGTTTTTACTTTTTTTAGTGAATCCAATGCAGGCTGTATGGTTTGTGGTGTTTATTATTGTGCTGCAGCAGATAGAAGGCAATCTCATTTATCCGAAAGTGGTAGGCGAGTCGGTGGGACTGCCGCCGCTATGGGTGCTTATGGGAATCGTAGTAGGTGGCGGCTTAGGCGGTGTGCTGGGAATGCTTTTAGGTGTGCCAATATTTACGGTGATGTATAAGTTGTTGAGCGGTTGGGCAGGGAAACGATTGGAGAAGAAAAACCTTTCCCCTTGAGCTTTCGTATTATTTAATTGGGCAAGAAATATAAAAGAAAAAAATTTTTTCAAATCGGAACAAGTTTTCCTCTTTGAAAGCCAGTAGCGGTACAACAGTATTTTCTTTTGTCTCATACAGTATTGACGGCTTTCAAAGAGTTTTCAGTTCTGAAAGGCTATTTTTTTCCGCGAAATGCAATTTGTAGAAATGCAAGAAAACTACACATTGCAGCGCTGGTCAAAAAAAGATATAATATAAACTATGACATTTTGGTGGCAATACAGATCAGCGGGTACACAATAGATGCAGGCGGTGATGTGTGTTGCAGCAAACTAGAGGAGGAAAAAATTATGCAGGAGCGAATTCGTAATTTTTGTATTATAGCGCATATCGATCATGGAAAATCTACCTTGGCTGACCGGATTTTGGAATACACGGGTGCCCTTACCAAACGGGAGATGGTAGACCAGGTACTTGATAATATGGAGTTGGAACGGGAACGGGGTATTACGATTAAGCTGCAGACAGTTCGGCTCAATTATAAGGCGGATGATGGCAAGGACTATATTATTAATTTGATAGATACGCCGGGTCATGTAGACTTCACCTATGAAGTTTCCCGCAGCTTGGCTGCCTGTGAGGGTGCAATACTGGTAGTAGATGCTGCGCAGGGGATTGAAGCGCAGACCTTGGCCAATGTGTATCTGGCCTTGGAGAATGATTTGGAAATTATTCCTGTCATCAACAAAATAGATTTACCCAGTGCAGAGCCAGAACGGGTGCGGCAGGAAATTGAAGATGTGATTGGCCTAGATGCCAGCGAGGCGATTTTGTGCTCAGCCAAAGAAGGGATTGGTATTAAAGAAATTCTGGAAGCCATTGTGCAAAAGGTACCCGCACCGCAAGGGGATGAGAAAAAACCTTTGCAGGCTTTAATCTTTGATTCTCTTTACGACTCCTATCGCGGTGCGTTGTCCCATGTACGCGTGGTGGAAGGTACTTTGCGCAGTGATATGAAAATTCGTATGATGGCCAACGGCAAAGAATTTGATGTGACAGAAGTGGGTGTATTTACGCCTTCTATGAAACAGGTGTCCCAGTTACTGCCCGGCGAAGTTGGGTATGTGGCGGCCAGCATTAAAAACGTAACAGATACAGAGGTGGGCGATACCATTACGGATGCTGATGCGCCGGCAGCGGAGCCGCTGTCAGGTTATCGGAAGGCTGTGCCTATGGTTTATTGTGGATTGTATCCGGTGGAAAACAATCAATATACAGAATTGCGGGATGCGTTGGAAAAGCTACGCCTGAATGATGCCTCGCTCATCTTTGAACCGGAAACATCTTCCGCGTTGGGATTTGGTTTCCGCTGTGGTTTCTTGGGGCTTTTGCACATGGAAATCATTCAGGAGCGGTTGGAGAGAGAGTACGATTTAGATTTAATCACGACAGCGCCCAGTGTAATTTATCAGATTACAAAAACCGACGGTACTGTTATTCAGATAGATAATCCGGCGCAAATGCCGGACCCGTCTAGTATTCAAATGATAGAGGAGCCTTATGTAGCAGCTTCCATCATGGTACCTACTGATTTTGTAGGCGCAGTGATGAAAATTGCGCAGGACAAGCGGGGAACCTTTGTGAATATGGAGTACATGACGGAGACTCGTGTCAATATTAAATACGAGCTGCCTCTCAGCGAAATCGTGTACGACTTTTTTGACCAACTAAAAACGCAGACAAAAGGCTATGCTTCTCTGGATTATGAAATGATTGGTTATCGGGAATCCAAATTAGTAAAGCTGGATGTATTGGTAAACGGGGAATTGGTAGATGCTCTTTCCTGTATTGTGCATAAAGACAAAGCATATAATCAAGGGCGCACCTTGGTGGGCAAGCTGCGGGGCATTATTCCGCGGCAGATGTTTGAGGTGCCTATTCAGGCCGCCATCGGCAATAAAATTATTGCCCGTGAAACAGTAAAAGCCTTGCGCAAAAGCGTGTTGGATAAATGCTACGGCGGTGATATTTCACGCAAACGCAAGCTTTTGGAAAAGCAAAAGGAAGGGAAAAAGCGGATGAAGCAGGTAGGCCGTGTAGAGATCCCGCAGGAGGCCTTCATGGCTGTGCTGAAATTAGATGATTGATTGTTTGCAAGCGGGCCGATGAAAAAATACAGCGAGTGCTTGCGAAACGCAGATATATTGAATACCGCTGCAAAAAAATAAGTACAAATTTCTAAAAATAGTTGCAAGATGGGGGATTTTCACTCCATTTTGCGGCTGTTTTTTATTATACAAGAGCGAATATAAATGGGAGGATAATACATTATACTTGCTTAAAAATGGGCAAAGTAAGGCAAAAAGATATTGTCAATTTAATTAGATTTGTTATAATAAAGAAATCAGAAAAGCACAATGCGGCGTATATTTGCAGTAAAAGCAGATAGATGTTGATTTGAATTTTTGCAAGGACAGGTATCATGTTAAGAGCGCACATTGAATCTGTAAACTTGAATTAAGGTGGAGGAATGAATGAGCATGGAAAAAATAAGAGTTGGCATTACAGGTTATGGCAATTTGGGAAAAGGCGTAGAATATGCGTTGGAAAATGTGGATGATATGGAATTGGTAGGCGTGTTCTCACGACGTAGTCCAGATCAGGTAAATGTAAGGACAGGAGTCCCTGTTTATTCAATGCAGCAGGCAGAGCAGATGAAAGAGCAAATTGACGTCATGATCGTCTGTGGCGGCAGCGCCAACGATTTGCCGGTGCAGACAGCGCAGTTGGCGGCGCATTTTAATCTTGTTGACAGCTTTGACACACACGCAAAAATACCTGAGCATTTTGCCAATGTCGATGAAATCAGTACAAAGAGCGGAAAGGTCAGCATTATTTCCGCCGGATGGGATCCGGGAATGTTTTCCCTAAACCGTTTGTATGCTCAGGCAATTTTGCCTAACGGTGCAGATTATACTTTTTGGGGACCTGGGGTCAGCCAAGGACATTCTGATGCAGTGAGAAGAATTGAAGGAGTTGTAAATGCCAAGCAGTATACCATTCCTTCTGAGGAAGCGCTGAATCGCGTAAGAAGCGGTGAGCAGCCTCAGCTTACTGTGCGGGAAAAACATACAAGGGACTGCTATGTGGTTGCTGAGGAAGGTGCTGATTTGGAGCGCATTGCGCATGAAATCAAGTCAATGCCCAATTACTTTGCAGAATATGAAACTACGGTTCATTTTATCAGCAAAGAGGAATTTGAAGCAAACCATATGGGGATTTCTCATGGCGGGTTTGTTTTCCGAAGCGGTACTACAGGAGAAAACCAAAAGCATAAGCATATTATAGAGTATCGTTTGACCTTAGACTCTAATCCTGAATTTACCGCAGGGGTTCTGGTTGCTTGCGCAAGAGCAGCATACAGGATGAATCAGGAAGGAATGCGCGGTTGCAAGACGTTGTTTGATATTGCGCCTGCATATTTGCATCCGCAGACTGCGGAAGAGCTCAGAAAAACACTTTTATGATTGAGTAGAAAGATATTGGGAGCGGAAGGCTTTCTTTGAGAAATAAATTTATACGATAACGCCCTTGGCTGTGAATTGATATGTACCCTCTTTGCTGGACAAAATCCAGTAAGGAGGGTTTTTACATGAAATATGATTTTGTTTTTAAATTGAACAGCGTTGAATTGTACCGAAATGGACG
>OFGF01000360.1_pt1 | contig 41399 bp, 38 predicted proteins | sample 1521711 | NCBI WGS metagenome assembly OFGF01 (sample SAMEA3504092, study PRJEB24116) | mouse gut metagenome | biome: mouse gut; feature: mouse-associated habitat; material: faeces | place: Denmark | collected 2011 | reverse complement strand
TGGGCAATCGGGCAAGGAGGTTTGCCTGAATATAAATGTGTCAGTACACTAGCAAAGCGTCAATCAACTCATTTGATAACTGCGGATGCTCTGTAAAATATACATGCCCTACATATCCTTCTTTTTCTATAAAGCCTGTATAGAAAGCCACAAACTTTTCCTGCGCATTTGTTACCATTTGGGGCGTAATTTTAAGAGTTATATCAATGAGCATTTACAGTACCTCCTACTAATCCTGATTATAATTTGACGACTTTTAAAGGAAACAACATCACGTGAGATATCAGCTCCGTATCCGTTCGCATCTGCAGCTGCGCCTTGTTTTAGCATGCAAGGCTAAAAATCTACGATAATTTCATTTTACCAACCCATTTTTAGCAACCAGTTGTTTACTAAGTCTGTCCGCTGTCTCTCTAATCTTCCTGTCACTTTGCCCAGCATCAATTCCCCGCAAATACGGCCGTCCAGCAGGTATATGATCCTGTCGCAGCGGCTGGCTACCTTGCTGTCGTGGGTCACGATCAGCATCGCCATCCCCTCACGGTTTAGCTTTTCCAACTCTGCCATGACCTCCTCGGCCGCACCTTTATTGAGCGCCCCGGTTGGTTCGTCCGCAAAGAGGATTTCCGGCTCATTGATGAGACTCCGGCAGATACAGGCACGCTGAAGCTGACCCCCGGAAACCTCGGTAATTTTCCGCTCTTCCAGACCAGAAATGGAGAGTTTCTCCATTAATATTTGCGCCCGAAGCTGTAACACTGCCTTCATCTTTCTGCCTCTATTGGCATGTAGCGCCGACAGCAGAATATTATCGAGGATATTCAAGTTGGTCATCATATTCATCTGCTGGAACACAAATCCCATGCGATGCAGACGCAGCCTTGCCTTTTGATCCTCGGCAAGTCCGGTGATCTCTGTATTCCGCAGCCAGACCTCTCCGCTGGCAGGCTGATCCATGCCTGACACGTTATAGAGCAGCGTAGACTTTCCAGAACCGGACGGCCCCATGACTGCTAACATCTCTCCTTGCCCCATTTCAAAGGAAATATCATTCAATATTCCGCTTTTCGATAAGCCCTTTACTCGCAATAATGGTTCCATTAGCGTTACTCCTTTCCCATGCAGCACTCAAAGGCTTTGACTTTTTGAATGCCTGTGATACCGGTCCAAATGGCTAGAGCGGATGTTATAAGCACAGGGATCAAAGCCGAAGCCAGCAACTGACTCCAGTCAATCACAAAACGAACCCCCTCTGCGCCCAAGGCTTGCAATATAATTCCGCAAAGACCTTCGCCCAACAGATTTCCCAGTATGACGCCAATTGCAATCCCTATCATAGAGGGAAAAAAACCTTTAAAAAAGCAGACCCGCTTCAATTCTTTGCTAGTGAAACCCAAAGCTTTGTGAAGAGAAATCGTGTAGCGCTCCTGCTCCACGATCAACCGCAGAAACAGAGCCAGCACCACAGCAGTCACCAACACAGCAATGACTTCAGCAACCCCGGACGCCAGAGAAAGCTGCGCCAGGGTCTGCGCATAGGTTTCCCTCACATAGTCTGAAATATTTGTCACCTCTATGCCTGCTAGCTGGTATTGCTCGATCCACTGTTCGCTGTCTGCGGATTCATGCAATGAAACATACAGAACGCTCCAGATCACTGGTGTTTGGCTCGACCTGCCGCTGATTTTCGCAGTTTTTCCGCCATTGGTAATGTCGGAGTAGATGCCACAGAGGTCATAGGGAATGATTTCGCCATCTATCACCAATTGCAAAGAATCCCCAACCGAGAGGCCCAATTCCGCTGCGTTCAATGAGGAAAATGCGATCTCCCCCTGCGCTGTTGGCGGCTTTCCCTGAGAGAAGATGACTGGGAAAGCAAGATGGTTCCCCATTTCTACCGTCAGGCTGACTGTTTCTCCATCTGGCAGAATAGCGGAACAGGAACTAGTGTGCTGACACATTTATATTCAGGCAAACCTCCTTGCCCGATTGCCCATCAGACTGCGTTGTCATCAGTCAACGATGCCACCGCATCGCCTCCTTCTTCCGTCTTGCTGATGAACAATCGTTCTGCAGAGTTTCACCAGATATAAATGTGTCAGCACACTAGTCTGAAGGACAACATATTTTTCCACCTGCAAGTCATGTTCCAAAACGGCGGCAATTTGATCAGTCATGCGGTCAATATCCTCCCTCTGCCGCACATCTATGCGCAGTTCCCCGCTACCAATGCCCATATAAGTTACAAACACCGGGGAACACAGGGTATTATGCAAATTTTTCGGTACCAGCATTAAAAATGTGCAAATCGCCGTCATAACGCCAATCAGCAAATATTGCCTCCTGACCTTTTGCTTTTTCTGAACCGGAAACAGCGCGTCCAGTACAGACAAATTATCTGTCTTTTTCAGGGATTGATTGACAGAAAGCAGTATAATCCCAACCGACAGCAGCGACGCTAAAAGGGCGGCAATGCCATTCGATACCCCCTGATCCGCTGAACCATACAGTTCCCGGAGTTGTTTTGCAAGTGGTTCTTGTGCCGCCGCAGCTAAGCCAAGTCCAACCAGTGCGCCACAAGCAGAAACTAAAAGATATTTGGCGAAATAGATGCGTTTAATTTCCCGCCTGTCAATACCGAGGGCTTTCAACATTCCTGCTTCTTTCCTATCTCGTTCCATTTGCAGCGCAAGGATAAAATGAATGCAAAGCATGGCGATCAGCAGCACCATGATGCTTACAAGGAAAATGACAAAAATCATCATACCATCCGACAGCGCATTCATCATCCGAATCAGCGGGCGCGTGACCAAAGGCCCATTGCAAGGCAGCCCCTGGTCCAAATAGTCCGATTGAAAATTATTTATATCCGCTCCGTCATCCAAGAGAAATTCAATCAAATATTCCTCCTGCCCCTGATCGGTCAGCGCTCGATAGTCCTTTTCACTGACCAGGAAACGTTTCGACGATGCCATCATCGAGTTCATCTGCGCGTCCCTGATAAAACCAGCAACTGTAAGCTTCCGTTCCCCAATTTCCAGCACATCCCCTGGCGCTACGCCATACTGGGCGCGATAGGATATCGGAACATATACTTTTCCTGGCAAGACTATCGGAAGTTTGCCGTCCATATCCAGCAGGAAGTCAAAACGTTGCCCCTGCACACACAGACCGTTGTCTTGCGTACTATCTATCAAATTGTGCCCGCCAAGAACAATCTGGCTGTTGTCCAGGTTCAAAAAACGGCACAGCTGCCAGTCTTGCACCTGTGGGCTGTTATCCGCAAATGATGCTAACACCCTTTCTTTCACCTCTCCTGCATGCATTTGCATGAAGTCAGGCACGATAGCATTGTCCATCAAGTTATCGATAGCTCCCAGCAGATTCGTGCACAATAGTACTGTCAGCGCCAGCAGAGCGGCGGAAATTGTCATAAAGAAAACCGTAACGGCGGACATCAGCTTATTGTGCCGCACATCGTTGAAAATCAATTTTTTTATCATGATGACTCCTTTTCCAACACTCTGGCTCTTTTGATCACATAGCGTGACAATGCGGCGGCACTCAACACGTCGCTCATAATCATCACAATGTTAGCGCAACAGCCCTGGTTGCCTTGCACCAGTCCTTTTTTGCAGCTAATTAATCGTAGTGGCTTTATTCTCGATCAACTTTTGCCCCCTGAAAGATTGGAATGATCGCTTTTTGCATGCTGCCTCGCTCCATCCCCAGTAGTCGTTCCAAATTATACACGAAAGCAGCAATTTTTTTCTGCCGCTCCTCCTCGCTATGTTCTGTAAGGACATCAAACACCGTGCTTGAGTAGAGCAGCGTCATCTCCGCCACTTCCGCTGGGTAATCCGTTTGGCAAATTCCTTGGGAGGTCCCTTCTTCGATCAAGCTGGCAATAATGGGAATAATGCCAGTCAGCAAACGTTGCTGCATTTTTTGATGCATCAAGGCGTTTTGCGGCTTATGTACCTGTTCCATAATTTCATGACCAAGATCGTTATCCACGTTCAATGCCAGCATCATCAAGGTTAGGCGTTCCAATACTGGCATGGTCTTCTTCTCAGCTATCCCGCTTGCTTTTTTCACCAGGCCATCCGTCATCCGCTGAATCATGGCATCCAGAATGTCCTCTTTCGACTTGAAGTGATAATAGAGTGTTCCACGGGCAATTCCAATCTCATTGAGAATATCATTGGTACTAGTACTGTCAAAACCCTTTGTTCCGAATAATCGTTCGGCAACATCCAATATCTCATTTTTTCGCACACTCGCTTTTTTGACTACTCGCATTTTTCCTCCCTAATAGCATCATTTACCGACATACTGTCGGTTTGTATTTTAGCATTTTTCATAAAATTTGTCAATATCTCTGCTTTTTTAGTTTCCCATTTTGCAATGTAAGCCTTTTGAACAAGTGAATATCTTAATGTGACAGCCCCACTTTCCGCAACGCTTTTCTGTGCAAGATGTCTATGTTTCCAAAGGCAGAGAGACCTTCGGGAGACTAATCTATACCCTTTCCAGAAAATATTGCCTGGATAGCCACTGAAACAATCAAGCGCTTTTCAGGAAGATTTAACTTTTCAAGCATTCCAAAATAGGTTCAATATATTTCTTGTCTGAAATATCATAGGAGCTTGAAATCATCTTTATCATTTCTCGATCTGTTTCTGTTTTATCTTTTTTGGCTTTCAGCATCTTTATAAACATTTTCATCATAAATTTTGACGAAGCAGGCATTTTTTCATAGTTAAGTCCGCCTGGGCAATAAAATACACTTACTTTTTTCGACTCCAATCCTTTAAAATTCTCTTTAAGAGCCCGCTTTATTTCCGGACTATCCATTGGACTTGCGCCAACACAAAACGCAATCAGCTTCTTATCCACCCATTTCTCTATATTGCCTTTAAGCCAATTAAGCTTGTTGATACTCCCTGCACACGCCCAGCCTCCAAAAACGACCGCTTCGTATGAATCCATGTTTTTTCTTTTTGCCACTGATAATTCAAGGCAGTCAGCTCCTGCTGCTTCTGCGATCCATTCGGCGTATCGTTTTGTAAATCCTGTTTGCGAGTTATAAATTACAATTGTTTTCATCTGCTTAAATCTCCCTTTTCTAAATTTTCATTACATATTCAGCAGCTTATAAGATATATTTTCTGCTCATTGTAGTTCCCGCTATTGCCTCTATATCTAATCACCGTTGCTCATTTTTACTTTTATCGTCTGCGATCTTTTTAACATTTTGCCTTGAGCAACCCAGCAAGCTTCCTAGCTGCGTCAATGTTAGTTGCTCTTTTGATTGCCTGACTATTGATAATAACATAAATTGCTTTAATGATACCTCTGGAATGTGGTTATCAAAAATTGTCTGCAGCTTATTGCCATGTAAAATCTGAATATTTCTATTATGTTTTAGCATCCTTTCGATAAAAACTGAATGCGTCAAGGAAAGAAAAATATTCTTACCATCCCAGTTCCAATAACCAGTTATTTAATAATCTCTCTCTATCTTTCTCTTTTATCTCGAAGTCTTTAGGACTTATATACTCGCCCTTAATGTTACCATCTACAATATACAGCACTCTGGAACACATTGCGGCTACCTTTGCATCATGAGTTACCATCATGATCGTTATTCCTTCTTCGTTTAACTTTACCAGTTCCTCCATTACCTCATTTAATCTTGGCAATTAAAATATCTACATCATAAGGTTTTTCAATGTAATCATCTGCGCCAAGATTTAAGCCTTTTAATTTATCATTCTTTTCCACCTTGGCACTAGCTATTAAAATATGGGTATTGGAAGTCTCCCTAATCTTAGAACAAACCGCAAATCCATCCATTCCAGGAAGCATAATGTCCAACACAATCACTCTGGCTCCATATCTTTCATACAATTCCAAAGCTTTTTCACCTGTTTGAGCTACACTAACCATGTAATTCTCCTTACGAAAAAAATCACACAGCAAAATACCTATTTCTTTGTTATCTTCCACAATTAATATATCCAGCATTTTTCCTTAAGCATCTTTCCTTACTCTTCTGCGCCTCAAGTGAGAATTCAAATTTTCTCTGTTCATTATACCATGTAATAAGCCTGCATTCCTCTCATATCTCCCCGGCTTTTTATAGTTGGCAAACTACTAGCAGATAATCGTTCGCCGTTTCATCAACAGTAATACTTCTCCTGCAAAGATTTATAAACAAAAATCAAGGACATCCGCACCTGCCCCGATAACTTTCACTTCGCTGTAATAAGAATCCAGCACATAAAAGCGTAACCGCAATATTATTTTTTCCATCCATTTTTCTGCTTTTGCTTTGCGATCTGCAAACTTCACCACTTTTTTGCTGCCTTGCCTTTTCCTTTCTTGATCTCACATCATTCTTCGTCAATAAAATTCTGATATGTCTCGTTGGGCTGTTTTCAGCTTCTTCCATTATAACACAGATAAAAATCCAACACAAAAAGCCGGCTTCTCCCTTGCTTCACGCTCACCTGTAGAAAGTTCCTCTGCTACGTCAAGACCAGAGCCTTTCCTTTCCGTTCCAATCCCCGGCAACGGCTCCCCACTACTGCCACGGATCGAGATATTAGAAAGCAGAAATACCTTTTGTTATGGACTTATGATTGTTACGGCTACGTTTTATCTTTTAGGGATTATCATTTTTTAGAATATCCATCACAACCGATACTTATTATAGTGCGGCTTTCATTTGTCTATGCAGAATACCATAAGTGCCTATTTCTGGAGATTTCCAGCACTTTATCTTTTTCATTTTCGCTCATTAAAAAACATAAATTTACAAAAAATTAGTGTTAAAAAATGTGTCACCGATGAAAAATGTGTCAAGTTTGAAAACGATAGCATCTAATAAACAAGCGAGGAATCACCCTTGAATACAGGATGGTTTTCTGTATAACAAAACCAAGATAACCTGATTATTTCCCCACTGAAAAAGCGGGGATGAAAGAGAAAAAGGAATGGAAAAAGCGGATATTGCTAAATATACTATTAAAGACAGCCTTTTTACAGATTTAACTCAAAAATACTTTAACTTTTCTAGATGGTATGTAAACAGTAGATATACGTACCTCGACTGATTTAACAATTATAATTGAGCAAATACCAACTTATGCACAAAATAAAAACATTCTCCGCTGAATGATGTGTAATTGAAGAATGAAACTAGATAAGGATAAAAATTAAGTATGTGTTTAAGACGATACGGTTGGGATTATATATGTTGATCTTCTCACAACCGACAGGTTCAATTATTTTCTTTCTCGGAAAGTAAAGACACGACGTAGGATGTGCAGAAAAATTGTCCTGTGATAGTGTCCACAAAAATAGCGAGCATCGGATTGTATCAGCCACAATCCCGTCTTTCAATATATTTCTGATAAATAATATAAAGAGCCACTTGAAAATCAAGCAGCTCTCATGTATAATCTACTTAGAAGTGATCGGAATTGAATCTCCGATTGCCCTCAGTAAAAATGATTATAAGAAATAAGCATCCAAACTTGGGCGGTAGGGATGCTTATTTCTTTTTATGATTGTCTATGTAAGACAGAGCCGCAAACAATACAAGTAATAATGTAAGAACTTCCATTATACTCATAGGGCATCACCCTCTTTCGTTAGACTAGAGGGCATCCATCGGAAAATCGCATCCTACTTTCTTTTCAATTACACGAGTTCATTATAACATATGGAAAGCTGATACTCAATCAAAAGAACCTGTGTATAGGTTAAAAAAGTTATCCCTATCTGGTATCAATCAATATTTATATTTCAATACGCATACAATCCAACATTTCCACACCGGACTGTATGCGTTGTTTCCGACATTGCGATGATTGGCAGGTTTTTCTCTTCTTTCATCATCCCTGTGAAAAAGTATCTGGTTGTAATACCTCTCCAATCCGCCACATTACGGTTGTTCCACTCCTTTTCCTTTACCAAACATTTATTCCCCCAACAACTCCACAATCTTACTAACCTCTTTCAAATTATCCACCTGCAACTTCTTTTCCGCAGCCTGCCCCAACAGCCCCCTTTTCCGTGGATCATTGGCCAGGTATTGTATTTCTTTAGCCAATTCTTCCGCATCGGATTTACACACGATCCCGTCCACACCATTCTCTATCTGCTCCTCTACGCCGGCATATTCTGCTGCTATTATGGCGCATCCCAATACCTGCGCTTCCTCTACTGCAATACTTTTCCCTTCATATCTGGCTGTATGAACATACAGATCGCACTGCTTATAAAAAGGATAAGGGTTATCTACCGTTCCAAGAAGAAAGAAATCCCCGCAAAGTTCATATAAACGAATTCTTTCTTCCAACGATTTTCTCAATTCCCCGTCCCCCAACACATACCATCGAAACGCTTTACCGGTTCCTTTCAAAATCTTCATCGTATCAATCGCCGTATCGAGCGCCTTCTGTGGAACCAGCCGTCCGACTGTTAGAATTCTTATTCCCTCATAGTTATCTGTAAACCCTCCTCTTTCTGAAGATCTGCATATGATCTTTTCCACATCGATCAGATTATAAAATACTGCAGTCTTTTGTATACATTCCGGATAAACCTGCAAAAATTTCTCTTTTACATTTTCTGACACTGTAAATATGTGATCAAATTTCAAATAGCATTCTTTATCAAGATTCCTACTATAGCCGGCCTCGCTGTAATCAATATGTATAAAGGCCACTTTTTTTCTGGCCTTAACAAATTTTGCTGCATAATACGCGGCCCCACCTTCCAGCCATGCTACTACCAGATCAAAATCCTCCTCAAACCGTGTTGCCCCTTCTGCCACAGTCCACCAAAGCAGCTTATCTATTTGTACTCTTCTGCGTTTCAACATTATAATAAAATTTTTTAAAATATATCCTAATTTTCCAATACATTTGCCATTTCTGAAAAAAGCCTTTAATACGGTTTTCACCAATCTCAATCTTCCTTCTTTTGTCAAAACAGAAGCCGTATTAAATGATTGATTTATGATTCGAACATATGCCGGGACTTCCTGCATGATTTCTCCCTGATCCAGCAATACATAAAGAGAAACATTGTATCCCTCCATTTTTTGCAAAAGATTCAATAGCGAAATTTCTGCCCCCGCTCGTCCCATAGTATTGATTACAAATAAGATTTTCTTCATTCTGACCCCTATCCAAAAATTTCAGATAGTACTTTCCTTCTAATTTTCAGATCTTTTCCTTAAGAAATATAATGGGAAATATGCTTATATAATTTCCACCCAAGACGATAGCATGGAATTCCACATAACAGGCAGATTGTTCCGCCCCGTTCCATCCAGGAAACATCCTGACTGAAAATCAAATATTTCCAATGTTTAAGAATATGTTTTTTTAATCTCTTATTTACTTTCTTGAACTTCACTTCTTTATCCATTTTCTCAAGTAAAAAAAAGCACCCTCTAAAGTATTGTCTTTTCGCAAGATATTCAATTTCTGGATAATAGCTCTTTATAAAATTCCAGAGTATTCTTTCATTTTTCAATAACATCATATGTTCCTTGGACATACAGCTATGAGTAACACTGTCTGATCTTTGTACATAAAAATATCCTACATAGGAAGTACAGACAATATTATCTGCTTCTTCAATAATTCGGCAGATCACCTTTTCGTCTTCATAGATCTCTCCTTCCGGATATTTGATTTTTTGAAACAACCGTCTGTTGTAAAGTTTTCCCCAGGCAAACAGCAGCGTCCTTTTTCCCTCAAGCATCCTTTGATATGCCTCTTTTTTTGAAACACTCATCGTTATCTCACTTGCTGCAACCATCAGTCCATTTTGCCGCTTCGCCTTTATTCCTTCTTTGACAATATACATTCCGCTGATGACCAAATCTGCATCATATTCCTTAACGCTTTGCCATAAATTCTCCAAATAACATATTTCGATGTAATCATCTGCATCTACGAATGTTATATATTTCCCTTCGCTTACTTCCACCCCTTTATTTCTGGCTGCTGAAGGTCCCTGATTATTCTGATGTATCGTTCTGACCTTACTGCTCTTCTTCGAATATTCATCACAGATCATACCACTCTGATCTACCGAACCATCATCTACTAAAATCAACTCAAACTCCTGATAAGTCTGGTTAAGAATACTTTCAACGCATGTTCGCAGATATACCTCAACATTATGTATAGGAACAACAACACTTATATCAGTCATACTTCCTGTTCTCTCCTATAGTTCACCCCAACTCAAGATTAATGTCACGACTCCTTTAATCTCATCTTCTCAGTCGCCGTAAAACAAAATAACTCGATTTACATATCAGGTTGACGATTCCATAATATTCCCGCTCAAAGAAGAACATCAGTATTCTTCTTGCAGAATTCCCTTCTTTCCCATTATTTTGCAAAGCTGCTCTCACAATTTCATCCTCATGCACGCTTCGACATATCTTTTTACTTTCACTGTATGTTCTCATACTATTGGGACGGAATATACCATATATCAAAATCTGCGTCATATTTGCCAGTACGTTATCATAGTATGCCTTTTCTAAAGTTTTGAAAATCTCCTGCTCTTCCATAAATTTCTTTAGTTTATGGTGAAAAACATGATAATTAGTTACAAGATTCCTTTGATAGCAGCGCGTAAGAGAATCTGTCCGCCATGTAACATAGTAACCGGTTCTGAGAACATGAGCATAAGCTCTGGCCCTCATATAATACTCTATATTAAATAATCTATCTTCACAAATGATCACATCTATCGGAAATCTGATTGAATACTTCATGATAACCGATTTCCTATACGCTTTCGCACATGGTGACATTAAATTGGTATTCCTACCGTCTGTCAGATCTTGTGCACATAACATTTTTTCAATGATTAAAAGTCTGTCTTTTGTATCATAATAATTTATCAACGGAACTGAAATTCTGACTCGGTTGCAACTATTTCTTTTTGATACCTTCTTAGATTGACAATAGTCGAAAAATATAATATCAACATCTTGACATACCTTGTCTGCAACAACTGCAAGAAAATCATGGGCAATCACATCATCGGAATCTACAAATACAATCCACTCTCCGAGGCTTTCTTCAATCCCTCTGTTTCTTGCTGCGGATGCCCCCTGATTTTCCTGCGTAAACACTCTTATACGGCTATCTTTGTCACTGTAATTTCTGCAAATCTCCAAACTACGGTCATCAGAACCATCATCGACCAGAAGAATCTCATAATTTTTATACGTCGAATCTAAAACAGAATTTATACATCGCTCTAAATATTTTTCCGTATTATAAACAGGTATGATAATTGAAATCATTTATTTCCTTTCATTACGCCATGATTTAAAAAAGTCACATAGTCAAAATCATCCAGATATCGTCTCCTGAAAAATTGTTTTTTATAATTTGTAGTTGTCCCCATCTCATCTCTGTCTTCAAACCCTTTTATATAATAAGCAGATTTAAACTCCGGATAATCGACATGTGTAAAGATAACCTTATTTTCATATGGAAGCCTCTCGAAGCGCTGTATCGTTTCATAAGTACAGCCGTCTTTCTCCGAACCAACGATAAAAAGGTTATCCCAGTTGATTCGTTCTTTTCTCTCCTTCCATTTTAAGACACCTTCATCAAACGACTTATAATGCACAAAATTGATCCTAATACCCCCCCCAGATTTCCTGTCGGATATTTATAGTCTCCCTTAAGCTCGACAATATCCTGCTGTATATACCATTCGAGATTTTCCAGCATTTTAACAAAGTCATTCATTCCGATCGTAAGATTGATTGTTGGCGATAAAAAGGGAATCCCCATGTCATGATAAATAAATGTGCCATTACAATCTGACGCTAAAACAGTAAAATTCTTGTTATACAAACGTTTTCTTTTTCTTCTTCTGAACAGCTTCATTTCTCTGTTTTTTATTTCATTTATCATTCCCGAATAAAGTTTCATAGCTCCTCCGATCATCAGGCAGACCTGTCATTTCACCCGTATCATTTTACGATTCTCTATCTTATAAATGATATCACACTCATTCGCCAGACTCATATGATGTGTCACCATTAATATCGTCCTGTTCTTCTTTACCCTGCGTATGGAGTCTATAACCGCTTTTTCTGTTTCCATATCCAACGCTGCCGTCGCTTCATCCATCACCAGAAGTTCAAAATCCTTATAGAGAGCTCTTGCCAGCGCTATCCTTTGGCGCTGTCCGCCTGAAAGCGCCGTTCCATTTTCACCGATCAACGTATTGATGCCATCCGGTAATTTTAGAACATCCTCCCAAATTTGTGCACATTTTAAAACTTCTTCTATTTTACTATCATCAATTTCATTTTGTTTTTCAAAAAAAGCTACATTATTCCTTATAGTTTCGCCATTTAAATATATTGTTTGCGGAATATAGCTTACAATCTCCCCAAGGTTCCCCATACAGGTACCTTCTTTATCTGTTTGAGACACTATGTCATAGTCATCATACAAAATTCTGCCTGTCTGCGGCTTCAATAATCCCAGAATCAGATCAAGAAAAGTCGTTTTCCCAACACCCGAAACACCGATTACTGCCACAGAACAGCCGGCCGGAATGTCAACATCAATCTTTTCAAATATTTGTGTATTCTCGTTATAACAGAATGTAAGATCTCTGATCCTCAGCCCCTGTCGAAAGGTCACTTTTTTCTGTCTGCATTTTTCAAGAATCTCTTCCTGCTTCTTTATCTTTTGATATCTAATAAAATCTTCCCTTACTACTTCATATGATTTTCTCAGGAACTCAATATTATTAACCCCTGACAATATGCCGTATGCCTCCGGGATCATCCTGATAAAAGCTGTAATATATGACAACATCAATCCCAGAATAAGTGAAAGATCATTCCCCTGTACCAGAAAAAAACTCAGACATGCAAACAATACCGTCAGAATCATATTTTGTAAAAGGGTCCCGATTCTGTTGTTTTCGTATCTAAATTTTTCCTGCATCGTTGCATATCTGCCGCTTATTTCCCGGTATCTGTCCATAATATGACTCACATTATTATCTATCTTAATTTCCCGGAAAGCACCATAGGCAACTGCAGTCTGCGCTTTTGCTTTAATTCTGTATTCTCTACATTCTTCTCCATAAGCTTTAATGGTATTCCGATAAAAAAAATGAAATCCCAACATAGATACTGCCAGAATAATACAACTCATCAACCCGATCCATTTTGATACACAGAGCAAAATAATAGAAAATCCCCCCAGCATAAATATATTTGCACAGATTGCAATCGCAGTCGTGATTATATTAATACAGTTCATCGCATCTTCTTGTACTGTTACAATTGCCTGCACCGCATCCTTTCGATTGTGGCTTTCCAGATCTTCTTTTATAACTACTTCATACAGCTTCGCTGAGATTTTCTGTGCACCTCGAAACAAAAAACGTGTTGAAATCCTGCATCTGTAGAAATCAAAAAAAATCTTCAATAAAGAAAATCCGACCATAAAAAAATTAAAAGATATCATCCCTGTTGATACCCGGTCAGTACGAAGTGCAAAATTGATCACATAAATAAGGCTCGAATAACAATAAAGATCCAAAACAGGACTGACAAAACTCAAAAATACAAGTATTCTGCAGGTCTTTTTTTCTTCTTTGTCGATAATGTTCATCATATATCTGAACATCTCTGTTATACCGGACTGGCTCGCTATTCCTCGATGTCTCACATCATTCCTCCTACTTTATCATCATTATCTATTCTTTGGTAAGATGTTCCATCAAGAAATCTTCCGCACATTTTACCTCTCTCTTCAAATTTTGTTTTGCCACTTTCCATGGAATCGCTCTGTCAATTTCCATCGCTTTCTTTTCCTGATATAGTCTGTCCGTCAAACCACACACTTCCAGAATATTTCTAATTCTTGCTCCCCGGTCACTATGCAAAAAAGCCATAAAATGCTTTTCATAAATAATGCTGAACGCCACTGCATGAAATGAATTGGATATAACATACTCTGCATTACGAATGTATCCTAAAAATTCCGCCGGACCAGCCGTATAATCAACAATAAATTTTTCTGTTTTCCACCAATAGTTACTTCTCAATTCAATAACCGGTAAACCCGTTTTCTCTGAAAGCGATCTTATATAGTTCACCATTTCCAGATTTTCTTCCGTTCGATATACAAGTATATAATTTGTCTTCTCCGGTAGGACTTCCACCCTGCTCCAGCATTCTTCATCTAACAAAAACACCGGATCCAACATTACAGAGACTTCTTTATTGCAGTATTTCTCTACATAAGGAACCGCGTCCTTTTCTCTGACGGAAACCACATCTATGTACTCCATCATTTGAGAGAATTCTTTCCCATATTTTGGCAAAAGCGCTGAGCCTCCTATACTGGCCGCATATGCAACCACCTTCTTTTTACAGCTGTTCTGAAAGCATCCAAAATATACTTTTCTTAGTCCAAATGTAATATCCGGATTCCAGATTTGATCGCTTCCCACTATATAATACTGACAACGGAGTTGTCTCAGCTGGCTCGACCATCTTAGTTTCTTACGTTTTTTATCTACCAGATATTTCTCTCGAAAACATTTCATATTAGACTTTTGACGAAAAAAAGCTCTTCCCATCCTGATATGCGAACAAACACCCCAACAGGAATAACGTAAACTTCCATATAGGTCACCAACCGGAGCATATGGAACCAACCAGCTTCTCCCAATCAAAAAAAACGGTTCATACGGAACAATATCCGCCATAATCCCCTGACTTCGTAAATACGTCTTTAATCCATAGGCCTGCAGCATTGCTCCGAAATTATCCGAACAGTGAAAACTGATGATTCCAACAACATTGTTGCGCATAACCACTCACACCACCTTACTTTGATCTTCTTTTCTCCTACTGCTCATTGATACTATGCTTTAGCCCATCTGCGAAACTTGACATTCACATTCCAGACATATACAATATTTTTATACCTCAATCCATATTTTATATGTAAGATAGATGTCCTTCCATTGTAACCATTTCATACGATTTTAAAAAGCAAAAATGGACGTATAAATATGATTAACTTAACATCAAAAAAAACATGTACAGGATGCGGTGTCTGTGCACAGATATGTCCCCAACGGGCCATCACATTAAAACCAGACAAAGAAGGCTTCTTATATCCCTTTGTCAATGAGTCATTATGTACTCATTGTAATCTTTGTATCCAAAAATGCCCCTGCCACAAAACCATCACTACAGATAATAAAAATCTCTATTTTGGTGCTCACGCAAAAGAGCCTTCTCTTCGTCTTCTCGGCTCCTCAGGCGGCATTTTTCCGCTTCTGGCGCGTCATGTCCTTCAACAGGGTGGTGTCGTATATGGTGCCTGCCTTATGGAAGACGGCAGTATCGCCCATAAAGGAATTGACAAAGTAGAGGATCTGGAGCAAATTACAAGAACAAAATATGTGCAAAGCGATCTGTCTAATATCTGGGAGCCGATTCGTTCCTTCCTGCATGAAGGGCGTATGGTTCTCTTCTGTGGCACGCCCTGTCAGACAGAAGGCTTACGATTTTACCTTGGAACAGCTTACAGCAATCTTTTATTGGTCGATCTGGTATGCTATGGCGTCCCTTCCCCCGGGATATGGCAGCGTTATATTACCTTTCTTCATAAAAAATATGACTCCAGGCCACATATGTTCTATTTTCGCGATAAATGCAATCAAGACAATGGCCATACTGTCAGAATTCAGTGTACTGATAAAGAATACACGTATTCTGTCTATAAAGATTTATTCCTCAGATCCTTCTTCAAGAGCATCAATCTACGCCCCTCCTGCTACCACTGCAGCTATTGCACGGTTTCCAGAAACAGTGACATCACTCTGGGAGATTTCTGGGGGATTGAGCGCACTAATCCGTCTCTCGATGACGGAATGGGAAATTCCATCATAATATGCCATACACCAAAGGGACTTTCTCTTTTCAATAACATCAAAAATCAGCTTATATGGTTTCAGTATGAAGAGCATGAAATTACACAGCCTCGTCTTCAAAAACCGACGAAATGTCCCCCGACACGCTGGATCTATATGCTCTTATATCGTATCCTTCCATTTTCCCTGTGGATTCATCTTTTTAAAGTATAGTAGAGCCATATTCTCTTTGCATTTTTACAAATTCAAGTTATAGAGTGAATCATTTATATCCTGTTTAAAAAAATAACAGACGAAATCATCATCCTCATAGAAAACATTCATCGCAGAAGGATATTTTTCCATAAATCTCTGACACCACTCAAATGCTTTTGATTCAATTATTACGCGGCTTTCTGCTTTTTTATATAGAAGCCATGGATTGTAAGCCTCCGGCAAATCTTTCTGAGCTTCTGCTTCAGAAATTTGAATCTTCTTGATTTCCGGGCTTTTACTCACCGCTCTGCCAGAGTGTCTAAGAAATTGTGAGGAATACTTTTCTTCCCCCAACCAAAACGGACCATCAAAAAAATGGCGCTGGGCATAAATAAGTGGCCTTTTTTCTATATAGATAAATACATTTTCCGTCGGTATCGTATAATCTCCTTGTTCACTTTCTTCTATGAATGTAAGTAATTCTTCATGCCATCCATATTGAATGACCGGATAAAGCTCTTCTGTAGGCGATACTATTGTATAGCTGTGTTCCGGAAATGTGTCAATTATCGAATTAGTCACATTTACAGCCGAGCTATACCGGGATAACTCATAAAATAAAAATCCCCGGTAAGAACCAAGCATGATTGCGCCAACATAAATTCCCAAAATCACTAAGCCCGATAAAAGCTGTTGAACAGTATTCGTACAGGAATCTTTTAATTTATAAAAAACCAGGTCAATCGGCATTATCATAATTGCAAGAAGCATCATATGACCCGGTACGAAAAAACGTCCTTCCGGTATAAAATCTGGCAATCCAATCACCGGTGCACTACAAATAATTATGAATAAAACAGATCCCATAATAAGAGGATAGTATCCAGAACAAATTATATCTATCGGCTTGAAACGATGCCTTATCTTAAATAAACAGCAACATACAATCATAATCGCTGTAACAAATAAGATCACTTTCGTTCTCCCTCTTCCATACAATGCAATATATCCGTCTATAATTTTTCTAATGCAGGAATTAATACTATTATCCTGATCAACATCTTCTTCTGACTCCACATTCTCTTGATTTGAGTTATTATTTTCTCCGGCAGCTTTATCTATCGCCCAATTAATAGAACCGTTAAATTTCATCCCCTGCGCCAAGGCACCTGCATATGGTGCTACAGATATCACACATGCACACAAAGCAGCCAGTAGCAGCGGGATCAGAATCCTTTTAATAAACAACCTTTTTAGATTAAAAACTGCAAATGTACAGCAGACAATGCACGCCATAATAACCACAAAAAAGTGAATCATAGCTGCTGCTGCCATGGATACCATAAGTAAGAACAATTCTTCATTCCAAAATTGTTTTAAGCCAGTCACTGTTTTTTTTGAAATATTTCCTTTATATAAATAATTCACCAGATATAATGCAGAAAGAAATATTGTATGAAGTCCAAATTCTTGTGGCAAGGTATTCTGAAGTCTGGACATATTCGTTATAAAAGGCAAACTTGTCAAATCCAATGTTAAAAACAACATTAAAACAAACAATGGAGAATACCGCCAATATAATACCCTTCTCAAGAAAACGTATACCGAAAGCAAAAGAACCGCTACATGAATCCCCTGTAAAAACAGCAGAATACTATATATACGAACACCAAAAAGCGTATTCATACAGTAAATAAAACAATGCATTGCTTCTGGATAAATACCATCTTGAAAAATATTCCCTTGTATCAATTCATAAGTCCACTTATGATGTGTATATAAGTCTCCGGCCCCATAGGACTGCACCTGAAACGCTCCATAAGAAAAATACACCATTCCATAAAGCAGCACGATTGTCAAAAGACCATATTTCCAAAACAATACGCCTGTCTTATGCCAGATACTCCTTCTGATCGTATTCCAATTACAAGACTTTATTCTCCTGCTATAGTCAGAACTTAGACGTAACACTGCCTGTTTTATATATCTGAGCCACATAACAAAAATAAGCAGTATGATCACCATAGCCCGATATTTACCATAAAGGCTGTGTATGTCAGGGAATCCGGCTTTTATTTTTTTATACTTTTTATAAATATATACCAATATATTTCCGGCAAAAGCAGCTGCAAACACTCCATAAAATAAGTTGAAAACTATTCTTTGATCCAATACATGAAACAACCCCAGCGTCAATACGATCGAATTGATCAAAACAATCGTCACTGTAACACAGAAGCTGAACCAATATGTCTTTGACTTAGTCCGCAAATGTCCACGAAAGACTACCGATGGCCAGAGAAACATCAGAAACAGATAACTGAAAAGCACCTTGCCATATTCTATGACCCAATACCCTGCATCCATCTCATTCCCCTTTCCTTATCACCGTCAATTTATCTATAGTTAACGACATTAGAAATTTCGTTTTCGGCCTTGCAGGAGCTACCGTATATGGCTCCTGCAAGAGTCGGAAACAGAAATCTGTTATGTCGTTTACGATAACAGTATACCACAGTATAAAGAAAAAACAATAAATGAGTTTACAAATGTTAATATTGACCAGTATTAATCAAAAATAGAGCATACACATATCTCTAAATTTTAGTGCGTTTTGATAAAAAACGCACTATCTTTTGCTGGAAAATGAGATTTACACTGTTAACTTGCTGAAATGGAAGTGTAAACTTAATGTTTGCAAACTTGAGCATTCGATAAATAGCCATAAAAATGACAGTTAAAAACAATATGCACAATGAAGATGCAAATTCTAAAAAAATAATAACAAATTTGCATGTTCTTGTTGACGCTATTGTTAATTAATGTTAATTTAATGTTAACAAAAATAAATAAAATATAAACAAAGGAGGTAAAGGGAATGGAAAGGAAAAAAACGCTTGACGGAGGAAAGCTGATGCGTGCGAAGCCCCGGAAAAAGCGCTGGTCCAAGGACGATACGGAACTGTTTCTGCTGTCGCTGCCTACATTGCTGTGGTTTTTGATCTTTTCGTATCTGCCGATGTTCGGCATCATCATAGCATTCAAGGTATACAAGCTGTCGCCCGGCGGACACGGGTTTATCTACAACCTGCTGCACAGCGAATGGGCCGGGTTTGGCAACTTCAAGTATTTCTTCACGTCCAACTCGTTTTCGATGCTGCTGCGTAACACGATCCTCTACAACATCGCATTTATCATCATCAGCGCCAGTGTTGCGGTGGGAGGCGCGTTGATGCTGAGCAACATGCGCAACAAGCGGGGATCGAAGGTATACCAGACGATGATGTTTCTTCCTTATTTTATGTCATGGGTTGTGATCAGCTATTTCGTATGCGCCCTGCTGACACCGGAGAGGGGTTACGTCAACGGCATCATCAGAGCGATGGGCGGCGAAGGGATCATGTGGTATCAGGAACCGAAGTACTGGCCTTTCATCATCATCTTCCTCAATACCTGGAAGGGTATGGGATATGGTATGGTGCTTTATCTGGCAAGTATTACCGGAATTGATCCTTCACTGTACGAGGCGGCTGTGATGGACGGCGCCACCAAGGCGCAGCAGGCAAGACACATTACACTGCCTGCCATCAAGCCGGTCTTCATCATGATGCTGATCTTGGACTGCGGTAAGATCTTCAACTCGGATTTCGGTCTGTTCTTTCAGGTAACAGGACAGCTGCCGGCATCGTTATATACGACGGCATCCACATTTGACACGTTCATCTACATGTCGATCCAGTCATCCTCACCGATCGGACAGACGGCGGCGGCGTCATTCTTCCAGGCGATCTGCAGCTGTGCTACGATCCTGCTGGCCAACTGGGTGGTAAGTAAACTTGACAACGAGAACAGGATTATATAGGAGGAGGTGCACAAAGTGACAAGTAAAGAAAAAAGCGGACAGTCGCTGAACCAGATCAAAACTTCTACCAATATTGTTTTTAACGTGGTCTTTCTGATCCTGGCAGTGCTGTGTGTGATTCCGCTGTTGTTTGTATTTTCCATATCCATCACGGATGAGGAGGCGATCCGGGCCAACGGTTATCAGCTGATCCCGCAGGCGCTTTCCTCCTCGGCCTACAACTTTCTGTGGAATGAGCGCATGACGATCCTGCGCGCGGCATTTATGTCCGTGCTGGTGACGGTTGTCGGTACGATCATCTCGATCGCCCTCAACACTTCCATGGGATATGTGGTTTCCAGAAGGAACTTTAAGTTAAAGACAATCTATACGTGGCTGATCTTCATTCCCATGGTATTTAACGGCGGTATGCTGGCAAGCTACGTGGTGGTAAATAATATCCTGGGATTGAACAACAGCATCTGGGCGCTGATCCTGCCGCTGGCCTGCTCCGCGTTCAGTGTGACGATCTGCCGGACGTTCTTTCGGACGACAGTGCCGGATTCGATCATCGAATCCGCCAAGATAGACGGTGCGGGACAGTTCAGGATCTGGTCGCAGATCGTGCTGCCGATCTCCAAGCCGGTCATGGCGACGATCGGTATGTTTGCGGCTTTCGGCTACTGGAACGACTGGTTCCAGGCATCCCTGTACATACAGGATACGAAGAAACAGACCCTGCAGTCATTGTTGAACAATATGCAGAAGAATATCGAGTACATTGCCAACAACCCTTACGGCGGCCTGTCTCTGCAGCAGTACAAACTGTCCATGCCGACAGAGAGTGTGAGAATGGCGATCGCGATCGTGATCATCGTGCCGATCGCATGTACCTATCCGTTTTTCCAGAAGTACTTTATTTCCGGTCTGACAATCGGGTCGGTGAAGGAATAAAGCAGGAAACAATTTGGTAACCATAAAAAGTTCAATATAACAAGGAGGAAGAACATGAAATTGAAGAAAGTTTTAGCGGCAGGAATTGCGGCGGCGATGACGGCAGGAATGCTTGCCGGATGCGGAAACGGCGGCAATGAGAATGCTTTCGGCGCTTCAACGAGCGGGGGGGGCAAAATGAAGCCGGCGCAGGCACGGAGTCTGCGGCAGCGTCAAGCGGCGAGATCGTAAACCTGAAATGGGTGACCATCGGAAACGGCATGCCCACCAACTACGACACATGGGTGGCAAAGGTAAATGAATACGTGGGTGAGCAGATCGGCGTCAACATCGAGATGGAAGTCATTCCCTGGGGAGACTGGGACAAGAGACGTAACATCATCGTCAGCACCAACGAACCCTACGACATTATCTTCGGTAACGGCAACAACTATATCGCGGACATCAATCTGGGCGCTTACTATGATATCACGGATATGGTGGCCGACAATATGCCGGGGCTGATGGAGCTGATGCCGGAGAAATACTGGGACGGCGTGAAGGTGAAAGACAGGATCTACGGTATTCCTACTTACAAAGACAGCTCGATCTCCAACTATGCGGTCTGGGATAAGGAGATCGTGGATGAGTACGGTCTGGATCTGGCTTCCCTGACGGAGATCGAATCCCTGACAGAGACCTTCGAGACACTCAAGGCGGATAAGAATGATTATCCGGTTTACGTGAAGAACGACGGTGTGTACTACATCTTTGACGTTTATGACCAGATCGGCGCCGGCACACAGATTCTGGGCGTACGTTACGATGACCAGGATGCAAGAGTATGCTTTACGCTGGAGGAGCCGGATATCTACTCGGCGCTGGAGACACTGCATGACTGGTATCAGAAGGGCATCATCAATCCGGATGCATCCACCCTGTCGGAAGCCCGCGTTTATAATATGTGGCGTGTGGCACAGGGCTGGGAGTCGGCAGGCATTACGGCCTGGGGACCGCAGATGGGCAAAGACGTAGTGGTACAGAAGATCGGCGATACGATCCTTTCCAACGAGACAGTAAGAGGTTCTTTGAACATGGTATCCATCAACACCAAATATCCGGAGAAATGTCTGCAGTTCCTGGATATGGTAAATACGGACACCAAGCTGCGCGACATGTTCTTCTATGGTGAGGAAGGCGTGAACTTCGAGTACAACGCGGACGGCAAGGCGCACAAGATCAACAATGAGTGGGCGATGGCGGGTTATACCCAGGGCAGCTTCTTCACGGTAACGCAGGAGGATACGGACGAGTATAACCAGTGGGAAGAGGTCAAGGCGCTCAACGAAGCGGCAGTATCTTCCGTGATGATGGGCTTTACCTTCGATAACACCGCAGTGGCGGATAAGCTGGCGAACTGCCGTGAGATCTGGCTCCGTTACCGCAGTGAGGTGATGACCGGCGTGCAGGATCCGGCAACAGTCATTCCGCATATCAAGGAAGAACTGATGAAAGCGGGCTGGCAGGATGTCATGGATGAAGCACAGAGACAGGTAGACGAATTTACAGGAAAGTAAGGATAACGGCCCGGATATATCCGGCTCATAACGAGGCGTCTGTTACAGACGCTTCGGGAGGGCCGGATATATGTAACAGGCCGGATATCCGGAATGTTATGGAAAGTAAGAGGAGGTGGCGTGATGACGAAAACAGTGGGAAAAGATCTGCCGAATATCCCGTGGCAGGAGCCGGAAGGAGCGGGGAGGCTCCCGGTGTGGCGTTACCGGGAAAATCCCATCATTGAGCGGTTTGCGACGAAAAACTCCAACAGCATTTTTAACAGTGCGGTGGTTCCTTACGGGGACGGATTTGCGGGGGTATTCCGTTGTGACAGCAGATCGGTCAGTATGGATATTTTTGCCGGATTCAGTAAGGACGGCATTCATTGGGAGATTTCCGACGAGCCGCTTACGTTCCAGGGAGCGGAGCCGGAGGTGGCGAAACGGGACTTTCGTTACGATCCGCGGGTGTGTTTTATCGAGGACAGATATTATGTGACGTGGTGCAACGGTTACCGGGGCTATCCCACCATCGGGATAGGCTATACTTTTGACTTTAAGACTTTTTACCAGCTGGAAAATGCCTTCCTGCCGTTCAACCGTAACGGCGTGCTCTTTCCGAGGAAGATCAATGGTAAGTATTACATGCTGAGCAGGCCCAGCGATAACGGGCACACGCCCTTCGGGGATATTTTTGTAAGCGAAAGCCCGGATCTGACCTACTGGGGCCGCCACCGGCTGGGGATGGAGACCATCAAAGGGGATTATTCCGCCTGGCAGTCCACCAAGATCGGCGCGGGAAGCGTGCCCATCGAGACGCAGGACGGGTGGCTTCTGATCTATCACGGGGTGATCAATACGTGCAACGGCTTCGTATACCGGATGGGATGTGCACTGCTGGATCTGGAGGAGCCGTGGAAGGTGAAGAAGCGGACGCGGAACTATATTCTGGGGCCGCATGAGCTGTATGAGTGCGTGGGTGACGTGCCCAATGTGGTATTTCCCTGTGCGGCGCTGACGGATGCGGCGACGGGACGGATCGCCATTTATTATGGCTGTGCGGATACGGTGACCGGGCTTGCCTTTACGACGGTGGACCGTCTGATGGAAGCCATGGAACCGGTAAGATCATAATAAGGGAAAGAGGATTTGCGGGAACGCTGCGTCGTGTTACAGAGGGCGCCCGGCAAAAAGAGGACGGTATGAGCATGATCAGCAGGACAGACAACAGGCCGTATATCAATGTGATCTTCGGCAATTTCTACAGCCCGGCCTACGATGACGAGGCTTTTATCGACGAGACGATGGAGCTGATCAGGGAGCTTGGCTTCAACAGCGTGATGTTTGATACCAAGGCCTGGGAGGATTTTAAAGAGCGTTATGAGACAGGGGCGCTCAGCCAGTACGTAAAGATGCAGGAATATATGGGAAAAAGCGCCCGCGCACACGGGCTGGCCTACAACTTTCTGCTGTTGTATATGAACGGGGACAATCTGTATCCGCATATACGTTACAGCCCGCCCATCTTCGGGGAAGAGACGGTATATGCGGACGGCAGGCCCGGCAAGTGGTATAAATACTGGTCCGAAAAGGCGAGAAGATCCATGCAGGAGCACGTGGAGCGTATTATGGACCGCTACGGCGAAGGCTGTGAGCGCTGTCTTGTGACACGGGAAGGGAAGACGGAGGAAGTCATTCCCGTATGCAGCATGTGGGATCCGATCGTGGCGGGCAGCTTCGACGAGGAAGGAATCCGCCGGTACAGGGCGTTTCTGAAAGAATTCTACGGCGGAGAGATTGAGAAGCTGAACCGGGCTTACGGGATCAGGGCGGATGGTTTCGATCAGTTGCAGCCGGAGGAGTACTGGTTTTCTCTGCGGTTTGAGGAGAACGCGGGCGGAACGGACCTGTTCTATACGGAGGAGGATGTGCGGGAGCGCACGCCGCGGTTCGTGGTATATCGGGACAATGCGCTCTGGAAGGCACGGGAACTGGCGCTCTATTTCGAGGCCATGGGCAAAGCGCTGAAAGAGAAGAATCCGCAGCTGTTCCTCTGTCCGGATATGACGCAGTGGGGGTATTTCCTCAATATCTACGGACGGCAGCAGGCGGACGGATACCCGGATGCTTATGTGGTCTCCTGCCAGCACAGCATGATGCGGGTCATGAACGAGGGCAGACCGCTGGTGGGCGGTATCTACTGGGGCCGGTATATCTATAACGATATCTACGCCCAGCTGACCCCGGCGGAGATGATCGGCACCATGACGGCCTGCGGCATGGACGGGTATACCTGTTACGGCATGAACGGACTGGACGACGGCGGAGTCTTAAACAGGATGGAACCGGATTTCCTGAAGTCTCTGACGGCAGGCAACCGCTGGTGTGCGGAGGTGATAGCGCGCAGAAAAGGAGCGCGTACAAAAGAGATCGCGCTGCTGTTTCCGACGGAAATGGCGCTTTTTGAGCCTTACGAAGTGGGAAACAACAAGATCAGGCGGCTGGATCTGCTGGGCTGGTACCGGCTCTGCTGTGACCTGGGGTATCAGGTGGATGTGATCAGCAGCCATGAGATTGAAAAAGGCGCGCTGGCGGCATACAAAGTGCTGATCGTGGCGGCCAATGACTGCTACGGAACACTGGAGAAGGGCGAGAGCGAGGAACGGATCAGAGAGTGGGTACGGGAGGGCGGCGTGCTCTTCCACGGGCCTGATGACGCACTTGTCAGATCCTGTTTTGGCATCGCGGGAGAACGCTATGAGAAAATGCCCTACCGTTACGGCAAAACCATCATCCCACAGGGGGAGAGTTTTTGCAGATATCGGGATGGAATAGCGGTTTCGGATTACGTGGACGGGAGCTGCTGCCGGTGAGCGGCATCCGGGAGCGGGGAATCGAGACGGGCGTCTTCGAGAACGGTATGGTGATCGTCAATCACCGGTCCACGCCTTACGAGCTTCCGCAGAAGTATGAGGCGGAACATTACCAGATGCCTGTGGCATACACGCCGGACGGCAGAGGGATCCTGCCGGGACACAGCGCCGTGTGGGTTACCGGAACATTATAACAGACAAGGAGGCAGCTATGCATTTTTTAGACAAAAGGGTCAATGTCATTTGTGAAGAGTTGAAGAAGTTAAAGGTGAAGCAGAAATTTGCGATTGATGAGTGGAGCTACAAGGAAGGCAACTACATACATCCTGAGGATGCGGAAAAAGACCTGACACCATGGGAGAGTTTTGACTGCCGGAATATGCACTGGTACGGCAAGGACCGCCACTACTGGTTCAAGGCTGTATACCGGGTGCCGCAGGAGCTTGACGGTAAGCGGATGTGGATGCATGTACGCACCCAGATCGACGAGTGGGACGACGCGAAGAACCCGCAGTTTCTGCTTTTTGTAAACGGTGAGGCAGTGCAGGGTATCGACATGAACCACCGGGATGTGTTCCTGCGGCCGCAGGCCCGCGCCGGTGAGGAATTGACGCTGGAGCTGCAGGCTTATACGGGCATCCTGCACACGGAGTTTAATCTGATCGTGGAGATGCAGGAGATCGACTGCGAGATCGAGAAGCTCTATTACGATCTGTGGGTGCCGCTTGCCGCCTTCTCCAGAATGGAAGAGGACGATAAGAACCGCAGGGATATCGAGGAGATCTTAAATACGACAGTGAATTTCCTGGATCTGCGCACGCCCTACTCGGAGGAATTCTACAGGACGTTACGAGAGGCCGCCGGGTATATCGGCCAGGCATTGTACACGGACCATGCCGGCTACAAGGATGTGATCGCCACCTGTATCGGCCACACGCACATCGACGTGGCATGGTGGTGGACCGTGGAGCAGACGAGAGAGAAGGTGGGACGCAGCTTTGCCACGGTGTTGAAGCTGATGGAGGAATACCCCAACTATAAGTTTATGTCCAGTCAGCCGCAGCTGTATGCTTTTCTGAAAGAGCGTTATCCGGAGCTTTACGCGAAGGCGAAGGAGCGCATTGAGGAGAAGCGCTGGGAGCCGGAGGGCGGTATGTGGCTGGAGGCCGACTGCAACCTGACTTCCGGGGAGTCTCTGGTGAGACAGTTTATACACGGGAAGCGCTTTTTTAAAGAAGAGTTCGGCGTGGACAACAGGATTCTGTGGCTGCCGGATGTGTTCGGTTACTCCGGGGCGCTGCCGCAGATCATGAAAAAGTGCGGTATCGACTATTTCATGACCACCAAGCTGGCATGGAACCAGTTCAACAAGATTCCTTACGATACGATGCGCTGGCGCGGTATCGACGGTTCGGAGGTGCTGACGCATCTGATCACGACCCTGGGCGTGAGCCAGCCGATCAAGGATTTCTTCACCACCTACAACGGGATGCTGCACCCGGATGCCATCATGGGCGGCTGGATGCGCTACCAGAATAAGGACATCAACAACGACATTCTCATCTCCTACGGCTACGGAGACGGCGGCGGGAAGCATTGCCTATGTGAAGAACCTTCCGTCCAAAGGCTATAAGACCTTCCGTATTGCCGGAAAGAGCGAAGCTGCCGGAGAGGCGGCAGTAAAGCCGTTTACACTGCAGGGGTTGTACGATCTGGAGACGCCTTTCTACCGGGTGAAGCTGGATGAGCAGGGCATGTTCACAAGCATTTATGACAAGGAAAACGAGCGGGAAGTGGTGCAGGAGGGACAGCGCGCCAATCTGCTGCGGATGTATGAGGATAAGCCGATCTACTTCGAAAACTGGGATATTGATGTTTATTATACGGAGAAATTCTGGGATGTGGACGGCGTAGAACAGATGGAATGGACGGAGGTCGGACCGGTGCGTGCGGTGCTGGAGATCACGAGAAAAGCGTCTAATTTTACGATCAGGCAGCAGGTTATCTTCTATGCACTAAGCCGCAGGATCGAGTTTGTGACGAAGGTGGACTGGAAAGAACACCAGACGCTTCTTAAAGTGCATTTCCCGGTGGCTGTGCATACGGACGAGGCGGCCTTTGACGTGCAGTTCGGTAACCTGACGAGGAAGACCCACCGCAATACGAGCTGGGATGTGGCCAGATTCGAGAGCTGCGGACAGAAGTGGATGGATCTTTCGGAAGGACACTACGGCGTGTCGCTGTTAAATGACTGCAAATACGGACATTCCGTACAGGATTCCAATATGGCGCTGACACTGATCAAGTCCGGCATCGAGCCGAACCCGACGGCGGATCAGGAGGAGCACGAATTTACGTATGCGATCTATCCTCATGCGGAAGGATGGCGCGCGGCCGGTACGGTAGACGAGGCTTATAAGCTGAATCAGCCGCTGACGGCACAGACGGGTACGGCGGACGGCGGGGCGTATTCCTTCGCCGGTGTGGACCGGGCCAATGTGGTGCTGGAGACAGTGAAAATGGCGGAGGATGAAAGCGGGATCGTGCTACGTATGTACGAGTCGGAGAATGCGCTGACGAAGGCGAGACTGACGGTGAATACGGCGTTTGAAAAAGCGTATGTGTGCAACCTGCTGGAGGAGATTGAGACGGAAGCAGTGGTGAACGGAAATGAGATCGAGGTTGTGCTGAAACCGTATGAAGTAGTGACGGTGCTGCTGAAATAAGTAAAGGAGAAGAGAAAGTATGAGAAAGAAATGCTATGGAAGGAAGGTGACTGCGGTGCTGCTGGCCGGCGCCATGGCGGCGGGACTTACGGCCTGCGGCGGTGCGCAGGGCGGGGAGCCGGCACAGGAAGAGGTGACGGCCCCGGAAGCGGCGCAGGAGGAAACCGCGGAAAGTGACGGGACGGGTACGGAAGAGGGCGCTGATGCGGAAAGCAGTGCAGCGGGTGCGTCCGGCTATTCTGTCACGGAGGAGAACGGTAACCGGGAGCTGACCATGAACCGGCAGCCGGAGGCTTCTTACTGGTTCCCGGAGCAGCTGCTTGCGTGGAATGCCGATGAAGACGAGGATCTGCGTTTTAATGTGAGCACGGTGCCGCTGGCGAAGCGGGTGGACATTGCGGATCTTAAGACGGTGAACGGTACGCAGAATAAGGATACGCGGAGTATGGCGATCTCTATCATGAACGGGAGCACCAGCGGCAATTCCCCGCACGGCCTGAACAAGGCGGAGGTCAACGCCTTTTCCTACTGGCAGTATGTGGATCTGCTGGTATACTGGGGCGGTTCTTCAGGGGAAGGCCTGATCGTGGCGCCTTCCGCGGACGTGGTGGATGCGGGGCATAAGAACGGTGTGCCGGTGATCGGTACGGTGTTTATGCCGCAGGCAGCCCATGGCGGTAAGATGCAGTGGCTGGAAGACCTTTTGCAGAAGGCGGAGGACGGCAGCTACCCGGTAGCGGATAAGCTGATCGAGGTGGCGCATACATACGGGTTTGACGGATGGTTCATCAATCAGGAGACGGAAGGGACGGACGAAGAACCGCTGACGAAGGACCATGCGGTGCGGATGCAGGAGTTTCTTTCCTATTATAAGGCACAGGCGCCGGAGCTGGAGCTGATCTATTACGATTCCATGACGGCGGAAGGAAAGATGGACTGGCAGAACGCCCTGACGGAAAAGAACACCATGTTCCTGCAGACAGAGGACGGAGAGCCGGTGGCGGACGATATGTTCCTCAATTTCTGGTGGACGTCGGAGAAGCTGGCGCCGGAAGAACTGCTGAAATCGTCGGCGGAGCTGGCACAGGAGAAGGGGATCGATCCTTACAGCCTGTATGCGGGCGTGGATCTGCAGAGTAACGGCTACAATACGCCCATCGACTGGAGTCTTTTTGAGAATCCGGCGGGCGGCACCTACACGTCGCTGGGACTTTACTGTCCGAGCTGGGCGTACTTTTCCACGGAGATGATCCAGGATTTCTGGAAGCAGGAGAATAAGTTGTGGGTGAATGCCAAGGGGGATCCGTCGGCGGAGACGGAGCCTGCGGACGATACGCAGTGGAGAGGCGTTTCCTCTTATGTAGTGGAGCGCACGGCCATTACGAGTCTTCCTTTTGTGACGAATTTCTCTACCGGAAACGGGTATGGTTTCTATAAAAACGGAGAGCTGATCAGCCAGCTTGACTGGAACAACCGCAGTGTTTCCGATATTCTGCCGACCTACCGTTATATCATCGAGAACGGCGAAGGCAATGAGCTGTCGGCGGATCTGGATGTGGGCGATGCCTGGTATGGCGGCACCAGCCTGATCCTGCGCGGTGCGGTGAAAGCGGGCGCGGAGTCTGTGATCAGGATGTACAGCGCGGAGCTTCCAGTGACGGAGCAGATGACTTTCACCACCACCGTAAAGGCCAGAGGCGGTGAGATCGCGGTGGATGCGGTGCTGACCACGGAGGACGGCAGCGAGACGGTGCTGGAAGGAGATACGAAGGCAGGAGAAGAGTGGACGACGATCACCTATGATGCGTCCGTGCTGGCCGGCAAAACGATCCGGGAGATTTCCTATCGTCTGCGGTCTGATGCGGATGTGAACGGTCTGCAGCTGCGTTTCGGCAATATCACGATGGCGGAGACGGCGCAGGAAGAGAGCGCGTCGGTGAGCGGCGTGCAGGTATTGGACAGTGAGTTTGACGAGGATGGTATGTATGCCGGTGTGCGGCTGGCATGGGATTCGGATGTGGAGACGGATTACTATGAGGTATACCGGATCAATCAGGATCAGACGAGATCGCTGCTGGGCGTCTCCAACACGACCAGTTTCTATGTGAATACTCTGCCGCGCACGGACGAGACGAACCGGTCTGTCTTCGAAGTGGTGCCCGTGAATGCGCTGCTGGCCGACGGCGCCGGAGAGCAGGTTACGATGGAATGGCCCGATAACAGCCTGCCGAAAGCGGCGTTTGCGGCGGATGTGACGCTGGCGGCTCCGGGCGAGACGGTGACCTTTAGCAGTCTCTGTTCCCAGAATACGGAAAAGGTGACCTGGACCATCACGGGATCGGATACGGAGAGCGCGGAAGGTGACCAGGTGGCTGTGACATATCCGGAAGAGGGTGTCTATGATGTATCCGTCACGGCGGAAAATGCATCCGGAACCGCGGAGACGACGCAGGAAGGTTATATCGTCGTGACAGACGACGCGGCGGACGGGCTTGTCCTTCTCTCGCAGGGCGCAGACACGGAGGCGGATACGTATGTCAATGAGAATGAGGCGCCGGAGTTTGCCGTGGACGGGGATGTGACGAAGAAATGGTGTGCGACGGGCAGTGCGCCCCACGAGATCACGCTGGATCTTGGTTCCGTGAAAATGGTCAGCGCGGTGGATGTGTACCATGCCGAGGCCGGTGGAGAAGGCGCGGATATGAATACGAAGTCCTATGCGATCTATGTCAGCGAGGACGGCGTCGCTTTTGAAGAAGTACGGAGCGTGACGAGAAATACGGCGGGCACCACCCATGACGCATTCGCACCCGTGGCGGCGCAGTTCGTGAAGCTGGTGATCAACAAGCCGACGCAGGGCAGCGACAGTGCAGCACGTATTTATGAAGTAGAGGTTTACGGCCTGGAAGAGCCGCTGGAGTGATCCGGCGGCCGGCAGCCGAAAATGTTATCAAGGAAGGGGCTGTACAGAAAATGGCAGTTTTGAAATTAAAGCCCGCCTGCAAGGATTATCTCTGGGGCGGGACGCGGTTGATGAAGGAGTTTGGCAAGGCGTTTGCGGGGGAGCGGCTGGCGGAGACATGGGAGCTGTCCTGCCACCCGGACGGCCCCAGTATTGTGGAGAACGGGCCGTATGCGGGCAGTACGCTGAATGAGTATATCCTGATGGAAGGCAGGAAGGTGACGGGGACGAAGAGCTGCCAGTATGAGCAGTTTCCGATCCTGATCAAGTTTATTGATGCCAGGGAGGATCTTTCGATCCAGGTGCATCCGGGAGACAGCTTTGCGCTGGAACATGAAGGGCAGTACGGGAAGACGGAAATGTGGTATATCGTGGACTGCGAGGAAGGAGCCAGCCTGTACTATGGCTTTTCGAGAGAGGTGAGCGCGGAGGAGTTTGCGCAGCGGATCGAGAATAAGACGCTTCTGGAAGTGCTCAACAAGGTGGAGGTGCAGAAAGGCGACGTGCTTTTTATCGAGCCGGGCACCATCCATGCCATCGGGGCGGGGAATGTGATCGCGGAGATCCAGCAGAACTCCAATGTGACGTACCGGGTGTATGATTACGGGCGAAAAGGGCCGGACGGGAAGGAGCGGGATCTGCACATCGAGAAGGCGCTGCAGGTGACCAACCGGATTCCGATCCTCAAGCGGAAATCTTTTGAGCCGCATATCGTTTCCTGTGAGTATTTCACGGTGGATAAGATCGTGCTGGACGGTCAGTTCGTGAAGAGGATCTTAGGGGAGACGGACCGGACATCCTTCGCCAGTCTGCTGGTACTGGAAGGAGAAGGAGAGGTACGCGCGGCAGAGGAGCGGGTGGCCTTTCGGAAGGGTGACAGCGTCCTGATCACGGCGGATACGGGAGCGTATGAGCTGGAAGGGAATTTTGAGGCGCTGCTGACGACGGTATAAAAATATTTTCAGGTTGACGAAGCCTGTTTTGGGATGCAAAATGATAGAGTAGATTCCTGCATGGAACGGAATGAACCGGATCATGCGGAAGTCTGCGCTATCATTTTTGTTTGAGAACAGCAGGAGGAGATTATGAATACGGCGACAGAATTGCGGAATAAATTACGGAGTATTGACCATAAGGGGTATCCCGCCTATAAGGATCTGAAGGGGCAGTATAATTTCGGGGATTATGTGCTTTCCATCGATCACGTGCAGGGAGATCCCTTTGCCTCGCCTTCCCGGCTTTCGGTGCGGGTGGAGAAGGCGAAAGCCGGGTTTCCGGCGGCGTATTACGATACGAAGGCCAAGCGCATCACCCTGCAGGACCACCTGACCAGACTGTTTGGCAGACAGGTGGCGGGCGGCAGCTTTCAGGCGAAGGGATCCGGGAAGAGCGGTCTTTTGTCCGTGTCCAGATGCGGGCAGCAGGTGTTGGAGCGCACGGCCATGCGGGTGAAGGACGGCGACCTGATCCTGCGGTTTGAGGCCGGGTTTCCGGCCAACGGGCGCACCATCAACGCCAGAGAGCTGGAGAAGATGTTGTTTGACATTCTGCCGGACTGTGTGCGCAGGAGCCTTTACTATGGAAAGATCGACAAGGAAAAGCTGCGGCAGGCCATATGCCTGTGTGAAGACCAGCAGTATATCAGGCAGTGTCTGACGGAGCGGAAGCTGTGCGCCTTTATAGCGGACGGTTCCGTCCTGCCCCGGGAGAGCGGCGTGTCGGAGCGTCCCATGAAGAACGGGGTGCCTTTCCGGTCGCCGGAATCGCTGCGGATCACGCTGGATCTGCCTAATAAAGGGGCGGTAAGCGGCATGGGAATTCCGCAGGGCATTACTTTGTTCGTGGGCGGCGGCTATCACGGCAAATCCACGATCCTGCAGGCGCTGCAGAACGGGGTCTATGATCATATCGCAGGGGACGGCAGGGAGCTTGTGATCACGGACGCCTCGGCTTTTAAGCTGCGGGCGGAGGACGGCCGGAGCGTGACGGGCGTGGATATCTCGCCTTTTATCAAGAATCTGCCGAACAGAAAGGACACGGTGCACTTCTCCACGGAAGACGCCAGCGGCAGCACGTCCCAGGCGGCCAATCTGATGGAGGCGCTGGAGAGCGGCAGCAGCCTGATTTTGATCGACGAGGATACGTCGGCCACCAACTTTATGGTGCGCGACCGGCTGATGGCGCAGGTGATCACGCCCGGCGAGGAGCCGATCACGCCTTTTATCAGCAGAGTGCGGGGGATGTATGAAGATCTTGGTGTATCCTCCGTTATTGTGGCGGGCAGCTCGGGAGCCTTTTTCCATATGGCGGACACTATTATTCAGATGAAGGAATATGTGCCCATTGATATTACGCAGAAGGCGAAGGAAGCGGCGGCAGCCTGTGAAGACAGGGGAGCGGAAGATGCGGATGATGCGCGGAAGTTTCCGCCTTTTAACCGGAAACGCTGCCCGGGGCCGGATATGGCGCTGCGAAAGGAAGACCGGATCAAGATGAAAGCCATGGGAACCAGTGAGATTTCTATCTGCAAAGAGAACGTGGAACTGCGCTATCTGGAGCAGCTGAAGGATCAGGAGCAGAGCATGGCGCTGGCATATCTTTTAAAGTATGCCCAGCTTAAGATGATGGACGGCAGGAAGGATCTGCGGCAGATCGGGGATCTGCTGGAGGAGCAGCTGGACGGCAGCGGGCTGGAGAGCCTGTTTGAAAGAGGGGACGTCTCCTCTCAGCTGGCAAGGCCGCGTAAGCAGGAGATTCTGGCCTGCATCAACCGGTACAGGAAGCTGAAAATATAGGGTTAATGTGCAAAGCGCCCTGCTGCAGGGCGCTTTGCTGATGGCCTTTTTGGTATTCCATGTCAAAAAGAAGGCGTTTCACAACATTTTCCCGGGAAAGGGAGGAGAGAAGAGGCAGTATGGTGGTATACTGTTAGACGAAGGATTGTAAGACGGGAGAAATCAGGGTGCAGATCGTAATATGTGATGACGACAGGAAGATGCAGGACATCCTGCGGGATAAAATAGAGAGAAGCTGCCGGGAGATGGGAGTGGTGTGTGAGATCACCTGCTGTTCTTCGGGCGGGGAAGTGCTGGGAGCGGACAGGGCTCCGGATGTGCTTTTTCTGGATATTCAGATGCCGGGCACGGACGGCATGGATGTGGCGAAGGAACTGCGCAGGCGGCGGTGGAATACGATCCTGATATTTGTGACAGCACTGTCAGAATATGTCTACGACGCTTTTGACGTGGGAGCCTTTCATTATCTTGTGAAACCTTTTACCGCCGAAAAGCTCTCAGAAGTATTGAAAAAGGCGGTGGAGGCATTTGAGGAGTTTAAGAAGCAGGGTCGTCCGGCAGGGCGAAGAGGGCCGGATAAAACGATTCTGGTCCGGCAGGGAAGCGTTTCCGCGGCTGTGGCGGTGAGCAGTATTGTCTATGCGGAAGTGTTCAACCGGAAGGTCACGCTGCATACGGTGAACGGCGATCTGGAGTATTACGGAAAACTGACAGAACTGTCAGAACAGGTCGGGGACGGCTTCTACCGGACGCACCGGGCTTATCTGGTGAATCTGGATTATGTGGAGAAGTATGACGGGACGACGATCTGGCTGGAGCAGGGGACGGCGCCGGTGTCGAAGAAGCAGTTTGCCGGATTCGTGAAACAGTATATGCATTATATCAGCAGGAGAGGAACGGCAGGATGAATCCGTTTGAACCATATTATGTGATCATCAATGAACTCGACCACCTTGCTTTCACCATATTCAACGCATACTGCTTTGTGCTTCTGGTAAAGCCGTCCATGGCAGCGCAGGAGCGGCTGTGGAGGGTGGGAGCGGCTTATGTGGCAGTGATATGCGGACTGTGGTGGATGCCATGGTATATTTCTCCGATGCTGGCTTATGGGATTGGCACGCTGGCGGCATTGGGGGTCATGTGCCTGTCAGACAGGGAAGATTTTGTGGGGAAGGTATTTCTGGCGGTGGCTTTTTACTGTATCCGCTGGCAGATCCGGGGCATTGTGACAGGGATCACAAACGCGGCCTATGGCCTGTGGGAATCTATCTTCATAAATTTAAGAGATCATCCATCTCTGGCGTATGTTTATGAGAGGACGGCGGCGCGTTATGATTTTTGGCTTTATACCTATGTGGCGGATTGTATACTTGATTTCGGGCTGAGCGTGCCGCTGCTGTACGGGGCGATCCGGCTTATGCGGCGGGCTTATGGCAGCGGCCGGGATAACCTGAGCGGGAAAGAGTTCTTACTGCTGTTCACCCCGTGCGCGTTGGGGGTATTTGCCTATGGCGTGGAAGAGTTTTACAAAAGCGCCTATGAGAAAGCGTCGACAAAAAGCATCTATGATCTGCCCGGCCGGTCTTTGCTGATGATTCTGTATTATCTGGCCTGCTATCTTACGATCCTGGTGGTGGTGTATGTATTCCAGCGGTGGAAGCAGGAACAGCGGGAAGACGGGCAGCGCAGGGTCTTTTCGGCACAGGTGAAGGATGTGCAGCGGCATGTCGAGGAGGTGGAGCGGCTTTATTCGGATCTGCGCAGGTTCCGCCACGATATGGGCAACCACCTGATGACGCTGGAAGAGCTGTACGGCAGAGGAGAGTATGAGGAGGCGGGCAGATATGCGGAGAACATGCGGACGAAGGTGCAGGAGATCTCGCCGGAGATCTGCAGCGGCAATCCCGTGACGGACGCAGTGTTGTCGGTACGCAGACGGGAGATGGAAGAGAAGGGGATTTCCTTTTGCTGTGAATTCCGTTATCCGCCGAAGGGCGGACTGGATGCCTTCGACCTGAGCATCATTCTGAACAACGCGCTGGCCAATGCCGTCGAAGCGTCCGTGCGGGAGCAGCGCCGGGAGATCATACTGTGTTCCCGCCCTGTTAAAAATATGTATATCATTGAGGCGGCAAATGTTTTTACCGGCAGTCTTCATGTGGATGCGCAAAGCGGCCTGCCCCTGACCACGAAGACGGAAGAAGGACACGGATTCGGCCTTTCCGGCATCCGCCATGTGGCGCGGAAATATTACGGCGACGTGGAGATCGGCGTGGAGGACTACAGGGGAGCGAGGTGTTGTGTCATGCGGGTGATGCTGCAGATCCGGTAAAGCCGTAACAGTATTCGTTCACATCATCATAAAGTTATTTCACAACATTGCGCTTTAATGTTACAAAGGAAGGACCGAAATAAAGATTGAAAAGATTTTTCATTAAAGTGTCTGTACCGGAAACGGCAGGGACGCTGACGAAAGAAAGTCAGTCAAAAAGGAGGATACAGCGATGAGAGTAAGCGGGACAGGCGGCTCGGATATGCAGGTTAAAGGCACGGGGATGTCGCCGGGTATGGGCGAACCGATGGATGAAGTCAGTAAGGGTCTGCAGAAAAAGATTGAAAATCTGCAGAAGCAGATGAAGGAGCTGTCATCGAATCAGGGGATGCCGCCGGAGGTGAAGATGAAGAAGCGGCAGGAGCTGCAGAAGAAGATCAGCGAACTGCAGATGCAGCTTCGACAGCATCAGATGGAGGTCAGGAGAGAAGAGGCCAGAAAGAAGGAAGAGAAGGCTTCCGCGGACGATGTCCTGAATCCGGGTAAGAAGGCGCAACAGAAGCAGGAGCAGAGTGCAGGGCTTTCGGCAGGCAGTATGGAGGCGATGATCTCCGCCGATGCTTCGATGAAACAGGCGGGAGTACATGGCAGTACGGCCAGACATGCACAGAACCGGGCCGGTATTCTGGAGGCCGAGATCAAGCGCGATAAGGGAGGACCGGGAGATGCGACGGCGGCCAAGGAAGAGGAGCTGGCCGAGACGAATGCACTGGCCGAAAAGGCTACGGCTTCCCAGATGGATTCCCTGAATAAAGCCAATGAAATTGTGCAGGAGGCAGCGGAATCGGAGAAGAAAGATACTGACCGTAAAGAGGAAGAGACCGGGAAGAGCGGTGAGACAGGACGGCAGGACGAGACGGGCGCGGCAGAACATGCGGCGGCAGGCGAGCCGGGCAGTCCGGTGCAGGGTGCTGATGATGAGAAAGCGCAGAATGCAGGCGGACAGGCGCTGGTTGAAGCGGATGGCCGCAGAATCCTGTATCATCCGGTAGATGTCAGGATCTGAGCAATAAATAAAGTATACCCTCCGGCCCATAGGATCATGGGAGCCGGAGGGTATTTGCGTGTCTTATCCCTGTGTGATCAGGCAGGCGGCATCAGCGGCCGGCAGTTCAAGGCCGGTCGGTTTCGGGGTCAAGCTGGAACGGGATATTGTGCTGCTCCAGCAAAGACTTCAAATAGGCATTCTGTGTAGACAGATTGTTGATCTTGGGCAGGTAATACGCGGCCTCTTCTTTCCGGGTGCGTTCGATGATTTCCTCGGAACTGGTGCCGCACAGATTCAGGATTCCTTCACAGACCATAGGGGAATCTCCTTTCTTGTTTCGGTTGGCGGTGGTTAACTGGTTCATATACCGGATATAGATATCCTGCTCCTGATGGAGACTGTAATCGTCTGTCAGCCGGTTGATAAGGCCGTGATCCAGCAGCCTGTTGGTGAGACAGTGAAGATATAGATATTCTTCCGGCGGCAGCTGGCTCGTGACGATAATCTGTGTATGAAACGTCTCTTTATTGATATGATATACTCCCGGAGAAAATTTTTCAACCTTTATTTTCCGTTCCTGCTGCAAATGTCTTATCAGCTTGCGCGGATAATGGCAGCTGAGATGAGTCAGACTGACATCAAGGCCGGAATACTGGTTTTTGTTGCCGATCTGGTCGATCAGCAGCCCGGCATAGCCGATGGTCTTATAGTAGGAGTTGATACCGGCCGAAGAGCCGATTCCCTTAACTTCAAACAGATTAAAGGTTTTAAAAAGGCAGGCTATCGTGGCAGGGATCATCTGCCGGGTTAATTTCCTGATAACGAGAATGTCGATGCGGTAACTGCCCTTGCCGAGAGGATATTCTGTCATATATTCCAGAGAGTCGGCATAGTTTTTAAGATCGATCTGAAGTGCACAGGCAGCGGCTTCGTGCCAGTTGACATTTGCTGTTTTTTTAGATTGACGCATAAGAGACCTTTCCTGAAAGAGCGGTCTAAAGACCGTGAGATATGTCAAAAGATATAGTAAACGACATAACAGATACTACTTTTATACCATGACTGCAAATGAATTACAAATGTTTTGCAGTATATAAAGTGTAGAAAAATCGGAACAAAACTGCGGATGAAGAAAGAGAGAAAATCCATATATAGTTTGAAAATAGAAGATCTGGCTGAAAAAATACCAGATATTGTATTGTGTATTTTCATGAAAAGACTTTTGGTAGAATTTGTTGTCCGCGCAGGCATCAGAAATATTTTACCTCCGGGCGATTTTGTAGTAGGATAGTAAAGAGGGTGGAAAAAGAAGGATCAAAAAGAAAAATCAAAAAGAAAAGATTAAAAAGTAAAGTTTAAAGAGAAAGACAAGGATGCGGAAGGCGCAGCAGCGCCGGAAGCAAAGTGGAGCCATGGAAAAAGAAAAAACAGGAATGCTCAGCAATGCAGTGCTGAAAAACATCGCTTACATAACAATGTTCATCGATCATTTTTTTGCGGTAGTCTATTACACATTGGTGTGGCAGCTGCAGACGGCGGGATATGTGGTCGAGGATGAAAAAAGGATATATGACGCGGGAAGGGCGGTAGGCAGGATCGCTTTTATTCTGTTTGCGTACCTGGCAGTGGAAGGATTTGTGCACACGAAAAGCAGGAAGGCATATCTGCTGCGGCTGGGCGCTTTTGCGCTTGTGTCGGAGATACCTTTTGACCTGGCGTTTTCGGAGGTGTGTTTTGACTGGAAAAGTCAAAATGTTTTTTTGACGCTGTTGATCGGGGTGCTTGTTCTGGCAGCCTGGGAGTGGGCGGAACAAAAGGCTGCCGGCTTACGGAGGGGTGTCGATTCACGCCGGCGCAAAACGATAACAATGGCAGCGGGGATCCTGCACGGGGCAGCTATAGCGGCGGTTTTGCTGGGGTGTCTGGCGGCCTACGGCCTGCATACAGATTACCGGTTTATGGGCGTGCTGCTGATCTTTGCTTTTTACCGAACCAGAGGGAGGAGCCTGCCCGTGCAGATGGCGGCGGCAGGGTGTGTGATGCTGTTTGGCACGTGGGGAGCGAACTGTCTTAAGTACGGGGACAGCTATACGCTGTCGTATCTGTTCCGTTTTTCCATGAGGGAGATGTACGGTCTCTTTGCATTTATGCCGATCGCTCTGTATAATGGACGAAAAGGCCGTCAGCTGCCGAAAGCAGTCTGTTATGGCTTCTATCCGGTACATCTGCTGTTGCTGCACTTTGTGGCGCAGATGATTTCGGGCGGGGTATAAAGGTATCATGGAGTCTGTGTATGACCGGAGCGGGTCTCCGGGCGTAAGAGAGGCGGTACAGGAATAAAAAGGAAAGTTGATAGAGCATGTCAGTACACGGAGCCGATTTGAAAAAATATATTAACGCAGTCAGCCTGCGCATTGTCGCAGATGCGAAAGAGTACGGTGTGGCAGTAGTTATGGTGCTGTTGTATGCGGTGGCGGTCAATCTGGTCTTTCATGCTTTCTGCCCGCTTGTCATCTTCAGCGGGTTTCCCTGCCCGGGATGCGGCGTCAGCAGGGCAACATTCTGTTTTGTGACCGGCAGGTGGGGGATGGCGTGGCAGTTGAACCCTGTTATATTTCCGATCGTGCTGTCTGCAGTGTATTTTTGCCTGTGCCGTTATCTGCTGGGGAGAAAAGTCAAAGGCATCGAGGGGATCATCGCCGCTGTTTTTGTGCTGCTGTTTGTTGTATACTGCCGGCGGATGTACCTTTACTTTCCGGACAGGGTGCCCTATGTTTATACAGAAGAGAATATACTGGCACGAATTTTTCCTTTTTATGAACAAATATTACACAGGCATGGGATTATGTGATAAAATATTGCAGTGACCTGATCTTTTCATCCATGACGATACAGGCAGCAAGAACGTCACAGAAATGGGGACAAGGATAAAGAAGTATAAAATAGAAGCAATTTAAGGTATAGTAAACGAAATTTCCAATGTCGTTTACTATTTAAGAAGAAAGAACGGGGTTTGACTATGGAAGACAATAATTTATATCCGGAACAGAAGGAAGAACTGGCAACAGCGGGGGAAGAGAGCGCCGGTCAGAAGGAGGAACAGGATGCATTATCTGCGGCATCCGGTGCAGGCCAGGAGGAATCCGTGCCGGATGTGCGGTTTGGGGAACAGCCGGATACGGCCGGGATGACCGAGGATCATCATAACGAAGCGCATCAGGCGGAGGCGCTGCAGACACAGCCTGCCGGGAACTGTGCGCCATATTTCAATAACGGAGACCAGAACAGTGCGCCCTCCTTCAATAACCATTACCAGAATACCGCGTCGTATCAGGACAACAGTTATCCGAATGAACAGCCCTGTCAGGGCGGTACTTACCCGAATAATGGTTACCGGCATCATGGATACTATGACAACGGCCAGAGCACAGGCTATCAGGGCTGCCAGAACAGCCAGACAGCAGGCGGTCAGAGCGTGGACGGCCAGAATGTTTCCTGTTACAACGGTGCCTTCTCCGGTACGGGCGGTCAGAACTACGATGGCGGCTATCAGCAGTACAATAGTGGGCAGCCTTATCAGAACACATACCAGAATATGTATCAGAACGCTTATCAGAATCCGTACCAGAACAACAGCCAGATGGAGCTGGAAGAGCCGGTTAAGATCAGCGAATGGGTACTGGCGATGGTGCTTATGATGATTCCCTGCGTGAATATCATTATGATGTTCGTATGGGCATTCAGCAGCACCGAGAAGAAGAGCAAGTCCAATTTCTTCAAGGCCTACCTGATCTTCTTCGGCATTTCCATGGGTGTGATGCTGCTTGTCTGGGTTGCGATCGTGTTCTTTGCGATGCTGTCATATTGATATCTGATCACTGTAAAGAACCTGTCCAGCGCCCGGAAGCGCCGCAGGGCAGTATGAGGGAATTGGAACTTACCGGCAGGCCGATCTCACCGGCCTCCACATGCCCGCCGAACTGCGGGGTAATGACGGTCTGCAGCATGTAGGACAACACGGCCGGCTGCAGTCCGGTTGTATAAGAATTTATCAGGAAAAAGCAGGCATCTTTCGACAGGATCTGCGCTGTCAGGCGCAGGAAGGGGAAGATGCTTTCTTCTATTTTCCAGATCTCGCCTTTGGGACCCCGGCCATAGGAAGGGGGATCCATGATGATGGCGTCGTAAGTGTTGCCGCGGCGGATCTCACGCTCCAC